>MDTE01013398.1_pt1 | contig 46288 bp, 41 predicted proteins | sample 811231 | NCBI WGS metagenome assembly MDTE01 (sample SAMN05326651, study PRJNA326480) | marine metagenome | isolation source: seawater | place: Indian Ocean: Red Sea | collected 2010 | reverse complement strand
TCAAAAAGGAAAAGTGTAGAACAACAAGACTTAAGCGAAGCTATAGAAAGAGTTGTAGCTGGATTGGAAAAAAAGAGTCGTGTTTTGCAGGATGATGAAAAGAAAGTCGTTGCATATCATGAGGTAGGGCATGCAATTGTAGGCCATCTTATGCCGGGAGGTTCAAAAGTTGCAAAAATTTCAATTGTGCCTAGGGGAATGAGTGCTCTTGGGTATACTCTTCAATTGCCAACTGAAGAAAGATTCCTTAATTCTAAAGAGGAACTAAAGGGGCAAATAGCTACACTACTTGGAGGGAGATCAGCTGAAGAGGTTGTCTTTGGAAAAATTACAACGGGAGCTTCGAATGATCTTCAAAGAGCAACTGATATAGCAGAACAAATGGTCGGTACATTTGGAATGAGTGATATTCTTGGCCCCCTTGCTTACGACAAACAAGGTGGAGGTCAGTTTTTAGGTAATGGAAACAATCCTAGAAGATCTGTGAGTGATGCTACTGCACAAGCAATTGATAAAGAGGTTAGAGATTTAGTTGATGATGCCCATGAAACTGCCCTTAATATTTTGAGAAATAATTTACCCCTCCTTGAATCAATTTCTCAGAAAATTCTTCAAGAAGAGGTTATAGAGGGAGAAGATTTGAAAACTCTTCTTGCTGAAAGTAAAATGCCTACATAGTAGAATTTAGGTTTCGCATAGATATTAATGTTAAAACCTTTCAAGCTTGCAAATAATAACTTTTTATCAAGCTTGGATATGACAAGTGAAGAAGTTATTCGTATTTTAGAACTTGCCAAAAATTTCAAAAATAATGATCTAAACATTGAACTCAAAAATAAAGTTTTAGGATTAATTTTTGATAAATCTTCTACTAGAACAAGAGTTAGTTTTCAAGTGGCAATGTCAAGACTTGCAGGAACTACAATCGATTTAAATCCTACTACCTCCCAAATTGGAAGGGGTGAGCCAATTAAAGATACGGCAAGGGTTCTTAGTAGTTATTGTGATGTGCTTGCGATTCGAACTTTTAATCATTGTGATGTAGAGGAATATGCAAAATGGTCTTCCAAACCAGTTATAAATGCATTAACTGATGTGGAACATCCATGCCAAGCTCTGGCAGATTATATGACAATCATGGAAGAGTTTTCTGACTTTAAAAAGGTTGTTTTGACTTTTGTAGGAGATGGAAATAACGTTGCCAATTCTTTAATTCTCTGTGGCGCTTTACTAGGGGTGGAAGTTAGGATTGCATGTCCAAAAGGTTACGAACCCAATGCCAAGGTAATAAAAAGAGCAAAGGAAATTCTCAAGGATAAAAGTTTATTGAGAATTACTAATGATCCTTATAATGCTGTTTCTGGAGCTAACGTTCTTTATACAGACGTTTGGTCATCAATGGGTGAAGAGAATAAAAAAGTAGAGAAAGATAAAGACTTTACTGGATTTACTATCGATACAAATTTAATTGAAAAAGCTGATAAAAATGCAATTATTTTGCATTGTCTTCCTGCCTATAGATCAAAGGAAATAACTGATGAGGCTATTGAAAGTAAAAGAAGTAGAATTTTTGAGCAAGCAGAAAATAGGATGCATGCTCAGCAAGCACTTTTAAGCTGCCTTCTTTCCTAAAAAAGATTGCAAAATGCTCTACTAAGAGGTACAAATGTATTAGAGTACATTTGTTTTATGGTAACTACTGCTGACGATAATCTTACTGATGCTCAAAATGAGCTTTATGGATGGATAAAAGACTATATGAAAGAATTCCAACATAGTCCATCAATAAGACAAATGATGCAAGCGATGGGACTAAAATCCCCTGCTCCAATTCAAAGCCGTCTTAAGCACTTGCAAGAAAAGGGATATATTTCATGGCAAGAAGGAAAAGCAAGAACAATGCAAATAGTTGATGAGATTGTAGAAGGTATTCCTATTATGGGTTCAGTAGCTGCTGGAGGTTTAGTGGAGACATATTCTGATGTTCACGAGAATTTAGATATATCAGATGTTTTAAAAAAGAAAAATATTTTTGCTTTAACAGTTAATGGTGATTCTATGATAGATGCATGTATTGCTGATGGAGATATGGTTTTAATGGAGCCTATTAAAGATTCCTACTCACTTAGAAATGGAACAATTGTTAGTGCAATGGTTCCTGGTTTAGGAACGACATTAAAATATTTCTTTAAAAGAAATGACAAAATTTTTTTAGAAGCGGCAAATCCTGCTTATGAACCAATTGAATTAAATGTAAATGAGGTTGTCTTTCAAGGAAAATTGTTGGCTGTTTGGAGGAAAATTTGAAAATAAAAAAACTATTAAAATAAAGATTAAAAATAGTCATTGCCTTCAGTATTTAATTTTCTCTGAATACTAGTTTCCAAGGGCTAAAAATCTTAGAATCATCTATGATTTTTATTCTATTTTTATTGCTTAATTCTAAATTAGAATTCGTTACCCAAGCATATTGATATAAGTTTAGTTCGCTTATATCTTTTAAACCGTTTCCAATGTTTGGCATGAGTAGCGAAATTTTGATGATTTTTGAATGTGCATTTGTGCTATTTATATCACTTTTGATGACTTCTACTTCCTTATTATTTAAATTCTCTGCTTTAATTATACTTTCAGTAGCTATTCTTAGTTCTTTTGATCTATCACTTAATGTTCCAGACTGAACTAAAATTGTTGTTATGATGTATGGTCCTAATAAAGCAAATATTATCTTATTTCTAATTGATCTAAAAAAGCCTATACATAACCATGCAGTTGAAAATAGAATAATTCCTGAAGAAATTAATAATTTATCATGAGGATTAATAATAAATTTGGAAAAATTGATATTAAAATACAAGACCAAAACTATTAAAACAATAGGAATAAAGTAAAAACTAAAAAATGTAATGAGTTTATTTATTACTGTTTTATTGTTAAAAGTATTAAATAAACCTTTATAAGTGTTTAAAGATATTAGAGATAATATTTGTAATGCATAATAAGGAGTTTTAGTAGAGAAAAGACTTAGTAAAAAAATATTGATTAATGGAAAAAAAAATAGGAAATATCTCTCATTAAAATTCTTGCTTTTTAAAGAACTTATAATGCCCATTAAGGCAAATATACTCCAAGGAAAAACGTTGATTGGTATATTCCATAAATAATATGAAATGGGATTAGAAAAATTGTTCTCTTCAGATAAGTAAATTAGTTTATCGTATAGTCCTGAGTATGTAGAGAAATCATAAATATTAAGTATTTTTAAACTCCATATTAAAAATGGAGTAAAACCAATTATTAATCCAATCCAAAATAATTTTTTAAATAAAATCTTTGTATGTATTAAATAAGGTGTTATAGATAAAAAAGGGATGATTGTGAGATAAGTTTTCATCATGAAAGCTAACCCAATCCATAATCCAGATGTCAATAAAAAAAGTTTTTTCCTATCCTTCTGAAATTTTATTGAAGAATATAAACCTAAGGTAATTAATGAGCTAAAAACCATATCTTGTGTCGCAAGGTGACTATAATTTATCCAGAGAAAAGTAGTGGATAATATTATTGGAGAAACTATGGAAAATCTTTTATCAAAAAATAATTTATGCATTTCATAAGTAAAAAAGAGCATAAAGAATGAGGCTAATAAATTTGGTATATAAATAGAAAAATCTGATTCCCCGAATATTCTTTGTGAAAAAGCAATTAAAGCTTGTATACCTATTGTTCTGTCTAAACTTATATCTCCCCACCACATAGGCGCAAACCAATTTTCATTATTTAGGATCCACTTTGCTTGAAGGGCATAAAATCCTTCATCATAAGCTATTAAACTTCTTTTCCCTAAGTAAATTAAAAGAGGTAAAAAAACTAATATTTTTAATACTCTAAATTTATTTTCTATTTTAAGAAACTTATTAAAAATAAAATTCATGGTAACAAAATAATTAATTAATTCTATTTTTTAAAAGATAAGTAAAAATAATCTATAAAGGTTTGAATAAACTCACTTTTATTTTCTAGAACTAAATTAAGTACTTCCTCTCCTTTTTTTGAATTAATGTTGTAATTATATATCTTTAAATTTGTATTAAAAAATAATTCATATCTAAATTATCCTAAAGTTTAATTTATTAATTGGTAATTTAATTAATATTTAGTTAATCCTGAAAAAAGTTTTTTAAAATCTTTTGGAATATTTTCTTTATATTAAATACTAAATAATTGATTAATCTATATTATCTTTTATATTTTTAAGAATTTTATATTAATGGTATTAAGTATAATATGATAAAAAGTCTAATAATTTAGAATATTTGTGAAAATTAGATTAAGAAATTTACTACTACTTGTTACAAGTTTGATATTAGTCGAATTTATAACTTTTTATAGAAATAAGGTTAAGGCTCACTATATTAGAAAGGATATTTTTGAAGAATTAGATACAACAGTCCATATCTCAATGTTAAATAATTTTGATGAACAATATAAATTTTCTAATTTAAATAACTTATCTAAAGGGGAATTTATAAAAGTCCTTAGTACAATCAATAATAAATTTTCTAATTTTCTAGTATTTAAAAGTAAAGATATTAAGGAAAAGTTTGAAGTAAATATTATCTCAGATATTCAATATCAAGAAAATGAAAAACTATATGCTGAGGGTAATGCAGAAGTTTATTTTTCAAATGCAACTTTAAAAGGCGATTTGATCACTTATGACAAAATTGAAAAAATACTTACAGTAGAGGGGAATGTCTTTTTTTCAAAAGGCGATCATATAATTAAAGGATCTAAATTTGAATTTAATTCGACTACAGGAAAAGGTTCATTTAGTGATGCTTATGGGTTATTGGATCTCAAAAGTTTTAATCAGGACTTTGATTTAGATGCATTCGATAGTTCTCAGGATAAAGATTCATTTAATTACTCTAATATTAATGATATTGAATATATAGATAGTACTAGTGTTGGATTCACAAATAAATTTGAACCTGGCAAAAAATTTAATATTTCTGATTTGCAATTTACTATTCCTGAAATTAAAAAATGGAGATTCAAAACAAAGAAATTAGTTATAGAAAATTCTGTTATCAAATCAGATGAAATTTTTTTTACTAGTGATCCACTAAATAAACCTCAATTCATTTTGCAAAGTAAAAATTTTACCGGTGAAATAATCAAGGATAAAACAAAAATCATAAGCCGTAGTACTTGGATAATTCTCGATAATAGAATTAAAATCCCAATTGGTAGAAGAAGAATTTTTGATGATGATCCTATCTCAAAATGGGGAATAGGTACTGATTATGAGGATAAGGACGGTTTTTATATTTCCAGAGGTTTTCAAAACATAGATATCACAAATAATTACCAGTTAAAATTGGAACCTTACTATCTTATTCAAAGATCAATTCAAGGAACTACAAAATCATTTAGAGCAAAGAACGAATCAATTTTAAGTAATAAAGAAACTAGAAACATACTTTTTGGTGACAATTTTGGTTTAGATGCCTCTTTAAAAGGTCAACTATTTTCATGGGATTTAGACTTAAATACTTCTTTAAATTCTTTAGATCCAAATAAATTTTCAGAATCATTTAGATCAAAGTTAAGTTTAATTAAAACAATAAATTTAAATCCTGAATTAGAAAACAAAAACCATTCGTTTGATTCGGAAATTTCTGAATGGAATAAATTTGAGAACTATCTTGATTTCAAGATTTCAAATTCATTTAGAGAAAAAATTGATAAAGGTTTTTCTGGGGAAGAAGAGATTTATCTTGGAAATAGTTTTTTACTCTCAAATAGGAAATATTGGCAAAATAATGAGAATATAAAAAATTTAAATTTAATATATGGATTTGGAGAATATAAAGCTGAAAAAAGAGATGAAAAAAAATTGACGACTCTTTCGAGAAACTTTTTTGGTGCTACTTTTAATAATAGATCTCCTGTTTGGCAAAAGAAATCAATAGATAAACAAATAAACTATCAATATAAATATTCTCCAAGTGTAATAAAACAAGGTTTATATTGGAACAGCGAAATAAAAACTGGAATTTTTATTTATAGCAATCATTCAAGTCAAAGTGCTTTAACTCTTAATACTGGACCAGAATTAATATTAGGAAGTTTTAAGAAGAATTTTTTCGATTATTCAAAAATTTCCTTAACTGGTAGTTATATTTTTAAAGATGGTCAAAGTCCCTTTGCATTTGATGATATAGATAAGACTAAAAGACTAAGGGTGAATCTTGAACAACAACTTATTGGACCAGTTCTGATAACATATGATACATATATAAATTTGGATTCAGATAATAAAGATTATGGAAAATTTTCTAAACATAAATATGGATTAGATATCAAAAGAAGAGCTTATTCAATAGGTGCGTTTTATGATACTTCTAATAATTCTGCCGGAATAAACTTTAAAATTTATAATTTTGATTACGCAGGATTATCTCCCAAATTTTGATAAAAGAATTATTTAAAAAAATTTTTATTTAAGAAATACAAAAAAGTTTTTCTTTAGTAATATTATTTCCTGAAAATAATCTATGATATTTAAAATTGTTGGCTATTTTATTTTTATTAACATATGAGGCCTACATTTAAAATTATATTAAATCTTATTTAGCCTTGCCCCTATTTATTTTTGGTAAATTTTATATTATTAGGTTTATGAGTAAAAAAAAATTCGAAAAACTTATTGATGGAAAAATCTATAAAAAATAAAATTAAAATATTAAGAATTTCTAACGAAACTAAATCTTTGCAAAGGTCTGGTCAAGGAAAGTCCATCTTCGAACTTAGTGAAAGCAAATTTTTTAATACAACATTATTCACCCCTTGTATTGATAAGAAAATTGATTCTTATATAGAAATAAAGAATTTAAACTACTTTTACTTCCCAAATATAGTATTTCCAAAAAATCCTAAGAAAATTATTAGAATGTTTTTTTCTTTAAGAAGATTAATTGCCATAATGATCGCAAGTTTGAATTTGGTTTTTAATAAAAAAATATACTTTAATGAAATTGTTCATATTCATCATATCTTTTATTTTTTACCTGCTTTAATTTTAAAAATAATAGGTTCAAAAATAATAGTTACTATACATGGATCAGATATTAATAAAATTCAAGGATCAATAGTTCTAAGAAATTTACTTAAACTTTTTGATAGGGTTTTGTGTGTATCTCATAAACAGCAAAAAATACTTTCAAATTTTATAAGTAAAAAAAAGCTTTTTTATGTTGGTAATGGAGTTAATACTGATTTTTATAAGCCCAATAAGTCATATTTAGAGAGAAAAAAAGTTATATTGTCTGTAGGTAATTTAAGATGGCAAAAAAACTATAATCTCTTAATTGAGGCATTTTCAATAGTCCATAAAAGTAATAAAGATTGGAAATTAGTTATTTGCGGAGAGGGTCCAGATAGGAATGAAATTCAGGAATTGATAAAATTAAAAAAACTTGACAGATATGTATTTTTAAAAGGATATTTAAATCAGAAAGATATAAAAAATTGGATGCAAACATCTCGAATTTTCGTTATGTCATCAAGGGTGGAAGGTTTTCCAAAGGCACTTTTAGAGGCTGCTGCTTGTGGCTGTGCTTGCGTTTCAACAAATGCTGGAGATTGTGATTATTTCCTTAAAGATATTGGATTTATTGCTAGAAATAATAAATATGATTTGGCAAATAAAATAACAAAACTCATAAATTCTTCTAACTTAAGTAAGACAAACAGTCTTCAATTAATAAATAGGGCTAAATCATTTACATGGAAAAAATATATTGATTTGCATAGGAATATATATGAAAAGTTATTATGAATTTTTAATATTTTTTAATTAAATACTTTTATATTTCTTTTCATTCAATTCTTTGCAAGCAATTTCTTGAAGTTTTGATTCAGACAAACCTAATCTCTTAGAATAGTTTAATAAATTTTCATGGGAGAGATAAAATTTGGGTTCTAAAAAATAAAATGCTTTAATTAAATTTTTTCTAAACCCTTTCACTTCTTTATCATAATTAAAATTTTCTGAACAAAATGAAACCATGATAAATTCTTCATCTTTTGATTTTTCATGATTGATATAATGCTTTACTAAGTAAATGTTAAAATTTTCTTCCAAACTTAAAAGTTTATATAAATATTTTAAAGCATCAATACTTTCATGATATTCATTAATTTTATTTTTATATTTTTTCAAATCTTGATTAATATCGAATGATTTAATATTTTTTTTACTTGGAAATTTATTTATTAGTTTTAAATAATCTTTATTAATTATTATTTTTTGTTCTAAGTAAAATAGATCATTATTAAGATCCTTAATCCATTCTTTTATATTTGTTTTTGTTATTAATATTTTTTCGTAGAATTTTAGTCTATTACTCAAAAAATTTTTATCTTGAAAATTTTTATTAGATGCAAATGTTTTTGAAGAGATTATTATAAAAATTAATAAAATAAAGATAATTATAGAATTCCTTTTTTTTATTGGAATTAATATCATTTCTTTAGAAGTTAAACTTTGATTTATCTTGGATTTTTTTTCTTTGGGAAATAGTAATTAATAATACTGGTAATAACATTACAAATGAACTACTAAATATCCAATTGTATATTCCTTCAGTACCAGATCTCATAATTAATGGCACGATACCTAAAGTATTTAAAACATAAATATCTAACAAATTTATTCTATCTAACGATATTTTGTTATAAAAATATTGAAGTAAGCCTATTGAAATCCCGTAAATTAATCCTGTAATAAAAACACCTAAATATTTAAAATTTATCCAACCCTCAGCTATTGGTGAAAGTCCAAATCCCCATTTGGTTTTAATATGTGGACCAGCTATATAATTTTTAGATTCTAGTCCAATTGCATCTCCAATATTAAGGGGTTTTTTTTCTTTGAAAATTCCTTTGTATACATAAGTTGGTAGAGGATAAAAAATTAATTTATCCCAAGTAAACATTTTTTCTATTTTTTGATTACTTAAATAGTCTCTTGCTAAAGCATAATCAATTGTGAAATTTACACTTCTAAATTCTGGAGTTGGGAGCATTTTCTTTTCATATTGTTTTGATAAATTTATAAATATTCGGGAGGTATTTTTCCAACCATCACCTCTACCTAATCCAATAAAAACGAGTAGCCAAAACAAGCTTATTAAAATAAAAATTGTTTTAAATCTATTTATTAAAACTTTTTTATTTATCCCAAAGTTTTCTATTAAATATGCATTTTTATTGTTTTTATAAAAAGAATTTTTGGTCAATATTATTGTGAAAAATGATATAACCACAAATTTTATTAATGATGTTCGATCCCCTTCAATTATATAAGAGAATAATATTGGAAAATTTAATAAAAAAATTGCAGAACTCCAAAATATATTATTAAAATTTCTTAAACCAAATTTTTTTATTGTGATTAATAAAGTTGTAATAGAAGGAATAAAAAATATGGAATATGGTAAAGCATTTTTTGCAGTACTCAATAATGCCAATCTTTCTGCTCTTGATAATTTGTTTAAACCATCTTGACCTAAACCTAAAGTGATCTCTATATATTCATGGATATTGAAATTATATGTATAAGAAAAACATATCAAACCTAAGAAACCAAGAAAAATTGAAACAAAAAATAAATTATTCTTGGAATTTATACTTGCAAAAAAGCATACTTTTTTAGGATTTAATTTTGTTATTAAAAATACACCTAATAAAAAAGATAATCCAAAAAGAGCATATAAATAAATTCCTCTTTCTTTAATACCACTTATTGTTTGATATGTATTATTAATTGATAAGCTTTCAAGTGGATACGCTGCCCAATAGGCAATCAATGAAATGTTTGCAATATTAAAAATGGTTGATTTAATTATTAATCTACTTATTAGGAGGGATAGAGCAATATATAAAATTAATAGAGCCATAAAAATTTAGGAATCCAATTTACATTTTCTAATTTAAAATTTCTATAAATAGTTTTAATAAATTTTATTCTTTAGCCTTGTTTTTTTGATTTAATTGGTTTTCTTTTCTCATATTTTTAGAAATTATCTTTTTATATAGATTTAAAGTTTGATTATTTACTATATCATTAGTAAAGTTTTTTTCAATATGGTTCCTAACATTTTCACCAAATTCTTTGCATAGATTTTTATTGTTCATTAGAAAAGTTATTGCATTTTTAATTGATATCGGATCTTCTTTCTTAATTAGTAAGCCAGTTTTCCTATGTAATACGACATCTTTGCAACCAGGTACATTTGTGGTGATTATCGGTAACTCCATACTACCTGCTTCTAATAAGGCTCTAGATAATCCTTCTCTCCAAGTAGGAAGTATAACTATATCAGATTTCAAATATATAGATTTCATATTAATTTGATGCTTTATTCCAATTACATATTCTCGTTCACTTATTTTTTTTATATGATTTTCACTAAGATTTCCCCTTTGATTTAAATTAAATTCTCCTGCTATAAAAAGTCTAAAATTTTTGTTTTTTTCCCATAAGTTATCGCAAGCTATTATTAATTCATTTATACCTTTTTCAGGAATTAATCTCGCAGGAAATAATAATTGCCAATATTTATTTTTAGGAAAATTTTTAGAGATTTTGTTATCCCTAAAATATTTAGTATTAATTCCAGAACCTCTAATTAAAAATGAATTATGTTTTGAGGCAATATTTAGTTTTATAAAATAATTTAAATCCCATTTATTCTGAAATATTAAATTTGATTTTGATGTCTTAATAATTAATTTGTAAATTGGAATAATAAAGAAATTAATAAATTTGTCTTTTAACTTATTACTTAAAAAAACTGTTCCTAAACCAGTTATTGAATTAAAAACATATTTAGTACGGCAAATATTTGAAATTAAAGTACCATAAAGAACACTTTTAATAGTAAAGTGGTGAACTATATCTGGGTTTATACTCCTGTAAATCTTGTATAGTGAAATTATTGAATTTATTTCTTTTAACAAATTAGTTGATGAACTCTTTAAGTTCCATTTGTGAATATAGATTCCTTTTTCGATAATTTTTGGGGTACATGAATCAAACGGACAAATTAAATGTATTTCAAAATCTTTTTTTTTAAGATATTTTATTAAACTCAAACGAAAATTATAAAAATACCATCCAGTATTAGCTAATAAAACAACTTTAAATTTTTTATTTTTTTTCTTATGAATCATTGTTGATAATATAATTACAAAAAAGTTTGTAATTATTGATAAGTCAAATTCGGTTCAAATCATTTTAATATATGGCATGTTCAATTTTAATTTAATTAATATATTTTCTTTGAAAATCAAAATCAATAATTTCTTTATTAGTGCATTTTTTCATAAAAAAGTGAGACTTTCTTTACTAACTTTTCCCATCCATAATCACCTCTTTTTTTTATACAATTTTTATGATATCGCTCCCACAAATCAGTTTCTAAAAATAACTTTCTAATCGCTTTAGATAGGATTTCAGAGTTGTTTGGTTCAACAGATATACCAAATTGATCTACAATTTCTTTACAAGAACCTACATTAGTAGAAACAATTGGACATCCAGCGGAGATTCCTTCCAAGATTGATTTTGGTAATCCTTCACTTATAGAAGATTGAATATACAAATAACTTTTTGATAGGGTATTTGCTATCTCTTTATGATTGCAATAACCTTTAAGGATTATATTATTTTCTATTCTTAAATCTTTAATCTTATTTTCTAGCATTTCCCTCTCAGGACCTTCTCCAAAGATCAAAAGTTTAGCTTTTGGATTATAAGAAATAAATATCTTAAAAGCCTTTATTAAGGTTAGGTAGTCTTTTTGCCATCTAAGATTTCCAATTGAAACAAAAAGATTTTTATTTTTTTTTGAAGGTTTAAATAACGATAAATCTACAGAGTTTCCAACAATCTTTATTATTGATGAGGGATTTATTGATTTAACTTTTTTTGATATTTGATTATTTATGCAAATATAGTATTTTATTCTTTTTAAGACAAATCTATGAATTATTGATTTTTCCATCCTAATAATATCTGTTCCTCCTAATTGCACTACGATTGGTATTTTATAAATAGATGATATTAGAAAACCGGATAATATATAATTTGCAGAATGTATATGAATAATATTATGAGCAATTTCTTTTCCTTTTAGATACTTAATTAAGCCCAGGAACATTATTATTTCTCCTATAAATTTTGAAAAAATAACAAAAAATAATTTTATTTTGGATGTATTTTTTTTCTTTAATAAAAGATCTTTATACTTTATTTTTATAATTGATACATTATCAAGTTCAAAAGGCTTGTCCTGCTTGCCAAAATCTTTTAAAAAAACCTTTGAAGGCTTATCTATAAATTTACTATAATTGTATGCATGCAATCCTATCCCATTAAATTTTTCTGTAGGCCATGTTCTACAGATTCTGATAATATTAAGAACTTTTAATTTTGTTTTTGGATTCATACTTTTTTCGAATATTTGTTGATCTAATTAGTAATCTAGAAATTGATACAACTAAAAATAATAGAGCATAAACTAAAAGCAACTTATCAAAATAAATGAAAAGTGGAAAGAATAAAAAGATTATGTGAGGGATACAAGTCAATGGCAAGAAAAAAACTCTTATAATAAGATTTGCAATAGATCTAAAAGAAAAAGTATATTTTCTTGACTTTCCATAGCTAAATTTATCTTTCCTCAACCTTATTAAAGGTAAACAATCTTTTGATGCCGTATCAAATAAATCTATTATTGTTATCAAAAAAAATAAAAAGCCTGTTAAATTTTTTTCAACCTGAATAGCTGAAATACCATAGGCTAAAAATATTATTGGATTAGTAACGTAATGGCAAATTCTATCAAGATATTTGCCATAAGAACTTACCTTATTAGAATGTCGCGCAACAGTTCCATCAACACAGTCAATTATATTAATACATACTCCAACTAAGGAAATTAAGAATAAATTTAAGTCTTTATTAAAAATAAAAATCGAGAAATATAAGCAAAGAAAAGAACTTGGAATCATTAACAAAGTAATGATATTAGGATTAACTTTGCATTTAATTAGAAAAGCCGAAATGTAGGGAACAAATATATGTGAAAAGTATTTAGACCAAAATTCTTGCGGATTTTGTTTAATTTTGATATCTTTTATTAATCTTGTCATTTATCTTTTAAAATATTTATTTTTTTCATTATTTTTATGAACAATTCTACTGGAGTATATTCTTTATAAAGGTTAATCAATCTAAATATTGAAAAAGATTTACCTTTCTTTGCTTGTTTTGATTCAAAAATATTTACGGCCATTACTTCACAAATAATTGACTCTGGAGTGCTTCTAATACCTTTACTTAGAAGGTATTTTTTTATTCTATAGTCGCTTTGTCCGCATAATTTCCACCCTTGATATTTCCTAGAACCAGAATATACAAATTGAATTTTTTTGATAGAAAAATATTTTGAAATCTCTTTTAAAATATATTCTATATTGCCTTGCAAAAACTCCTTTTTCCCATGCAAAAATAAAGGAAAATTTATAATCATTTTACCTTTATCTTTTTTAAGTACTCTTGCTATCTCAGAAAGTCCTAAGGATAAGCTGACGTTATATTCAAACCAATGCTCGATTGATTGGTTGGATATACAAAAATCGTAAAAATCAGATCTTGTTGGAATTCTGGAAACCGATCCAACTATATTAGCCAATGTATTTCTTCCTCTAAAGTCTTTCTCATGAATATCTAATCCATCGACTCTTGAAAATTTATTTTCTTTAGATTCAATAAAAATTGAATTTGTACCACATCCAATTTCTAACAAGCTTGAATTATGATTTATAGAATTTAAAAGTTTTCTATTTAAATAAATTACATTATTGTGAAGAGGACTTTGTTTCTCTTCATACTTAAAATCATTTACTTGATCTATATCGATAATATTAACAATTGCTTCAGGAAAATTCTCTTTTATATATTTTTCTGCGAAATATAAAAATTCCTGTAAAAAATAATTCATTTTATTTCTTTTTAAGCAATTTTATAAAAAGTTTAATTATGAGGTGTGGTTCATATATATATAAAATTTTGCTATTCCAAATTGTTTTTAAAGCACGTTTAAATCTTCCTTGCAGTATTTCACCAGTCAATGATGTTGGTATAATTAAGAATTTTTTAGCTTTAATTGATTTAAAAATATTAACTAATTCATTAATATCTTCATTATCAGTTTGAAGAAGAATTTTTAGATCATATATAGTATTTGTTTTTTTTATTTCGGCCCTAATTTTTTTTAAATTTGCTTTCTGATTCTCATAAGATTTAAAAATCAATTTAATCTCTTGATATTTTGATAGATCATATTTGATCAATTCAATTATTGATTTATTAAATGATTCTATAGCATTGGAGTACAAATATATATTGATAATTTTTTTATTTGAAAATTGCGTTAGAATTTTTTTTATTTTTTTTTGATAATTTTTTCTAAACATTTCTAAGGCTAAATCATCAGTCTCCTTTAGAAAAATTTGGTGTTCCTTAAAAATATTATTTGTATTTTCATCTTTTAATTCGTTTTCTTCTAAGCCTTTTATTTTGGTATATTGGAATTTATTTTCTTCATATTTGTAAATCATTTTGTAATTCTTATTTCTTATACAACATACTCTTTTAGTTTGTCCTAGAAATCTAGCATCACATCTTGCATAATTTTCAACGAAGTTATTATCTTCTCCATTTTGAATAATTGGTAAAAAAGACTTTGCATATTTAATTTTAGAAATCGGTAGCTTTAAATTTAAGTAATCTAGGATTGTTGGGAGTATATTAATTGTAGAAATTTGAGTATTAAAACTAATATTATTTTTGCAACCTGGAATGGAGATTAAGAACGGAATCATTATATTGTCGTCTGTCATAAAAACATCATGAGTCATATTTTTTTTCTTCAAGATTTCTGGCGTGATACCCTTAGATTTGTCAGGATATCCATGATCTGAACATAATATAAAGATTGTATTTTGGTGACTATAACCATTTTTATAAAATAAATTTAGGGTATCTTCAACTATATCTGATGTTTTTGGATCCTTTCTACAGTTATAATCAATAAACCAAAAATTTTTTGATGGTTCTTTTTTATCTTTCTCTCTAGGTAATGTATCTTTTAAGAAATTATAAATTACTGAGTTTGACCACCACTTTCCATGCGTATAATTTTTTGGCCATTTTCTCCTTGGATATAAATCTACACACGTCAGTTTTTCTCTTATTTCAGGATGCATGAGTATCGCCTTACAATCCCATTTATCTTTTTTTAAAATCGATGTAAGTGTAGGAAATGCATTTCTATCAAATCTAAAATCGTTATAATTAGTTCCAAGTAAGTATGCATGACAACCAGTCATCATGGCACTTATAGACATAACTGTACTAGGAGCAGATGTTACAACCTCAGTAAATTCAATTGACTTCTTTTTAAATTTGTCCATTATTTTTAATCTTGACCTATCATCATCAGAATAATATCTTCTAACAGAATCAACGAAAATCCAAACTATATTCATTTACTTTCTCCCTAATAAAATTAGTTTTAAGTGAGTCTCTTCCCATTTATTAAGTTTAGAATTATAAAGGTGTAACCCCTCATTTGTCTTAAAAAAATTATTTAATTTAAATGAATCTATAATGTTTTTCTCGGTTCTGTAGATTGCAGTATAATTTGTTTTTAATTCTTTAGAATATACATTATTTAAAACATATTCTTCTTTTATACCAACTGGCTCCCTAATTATTAAAGTTGAATTTGCTTTTGTATTCAGTGAAATAAATTTACAGAGCTTAGAAAATTGATTTTCCCAGAAATTGTTCATTTATTAAAAATTTATATTGGGGAGAATCGAATCTTGGATATTTATTATTTTCATATCTGATAAGAAATCATGATTAAAATTAGTTTTATCATTTGAGAATTTACCAGGAATTGGAAGTACTCTTATTCCTAATGGTTTGTTCAATTTATAAGAAAGAGTAACCACATCGCAAATTAATGAGGCAATTGTTTCTACGAAAATGTCTCCTGGGAGTGGCAACATATCAATCCCACATCCACATACTGTGGAATAAAGCATTAATGATTCAATATCAAGAAGCCCTTTTACAGATTGTTTTGAAAGCCAGTCATCTTCAAGAGGTGAAAACATGACCCCGTTAAAGCCTGCTTTTTTGGCTTTAGAATTATCAAATGCTTTATTTATTAAATCTGTTAAACGTGAAGTTATTGATAATGATCCAAGATTTCCTAATGTACCTACCCCTAAAAATTCGTAGAGGAAACCTATGCTTTGTTTAGTTTGAGGAATTGGGGCTAATGATGCATCAATTCCCTTATAATCCAAAATAGAATTTTTAGATAGAAATTTATTTAATTCGATTAAAGATAATTCGAATTTTTTATGATAATTATTAATTTTTTTACTTATATCTATTTCAGGATTAGCATAACATTCATTAACTAAGTCTTTCAGGGTTTCTAATCCAATTGAATAACTTAAATTATCTTTAAAGTTAGCATATGGAAAAAAGGGAGTATTTTTTGTTTTTCCATTACTTATTCCTAATCTGAAGTTATCAAAACCACTTTGAGATAATCTTGAAACTTCAATTATTGATTTCGCATAATACTCAAAAACTGGCCTTTTATTTTTGGAAACAACTAAATGAACAAATATATTTGATATTTTTAAAATAATTGTTTTGATTATTTCTGGAATATTTTCTATATTTTCAAATTGATTACTATCTAAGGTTAATGACATCCACCTTATTGATAATTTTTTGCAAATATTTTGAATAAATAAAAGTTTGTTTATAAGACCAGGAAGAGATGAAATAGATATTCTCTGATCAAAAATTATACTAACTCTCATGGTTTTTATTTTTGTATATTTTTTTTCAATTATTTTTATTTGTTTTAATATTTTGTCTAATTGGTTAATTATTTCAATTTCATCTGTCAGATAGTCAATCAAAATTGAGCAAGTAATAGTCCTAATATTGATTTTTTGCATTCCTTAAACTCCGATACTTCAAAAAGTCATTGCTGTTATTAATTTCATGAATTTGATCATCATCATCAATAAAAATATTGAATTTTTTTAAATATTCATCAGGAATTATATCAGTTGCGTAAAGAGACCTGTATTTATCAGATAGTGAAAATATCCAATTTTTAATATTAGAAACACTTGTTCTTATAATCCCTAATGACTCTGGATGTTTAGTATCAAGAATTTTTCCGGAATATTTAGATAAAATTTTATTGTCTTTAATCACAAGATTACAAGCTTGAGGAGATCTGTCTTCTCTAAAAGAAGCTACAATCAAATTATTAGATATGTTAGATTGAAACTCCTCAAAAAATTTTTTTTCAATAAAATAATCACCTGAATATATATCAACTATTTGATTCGAAGGTAAACATTCAACTGCGAGAGCTAAACTATGCGCACTCTTTGTTGTTGACCAAGAGTGATTTAAAACTACATTAATATCTGGATAAGCATTTAGAATAGATAAGGATCTAAATCCTAAAACAAATAAAGAGTCTTTTCCATAATGATCAAGAAAATTATCCAATATTGTTTTTTTTGTAATTGGGTTTTTTAGTAAAATCTTAGGGAATATATCTTGCGTGTCATAAGATTCACCGGCTGCTAAAATAATTGCTTTATTAATCATTTAATTTAATTCTTTAAGACTTATTGGTTTGAATTTTGTATTAGGTAATTCATGCTTAACGGTTTTATATGGGAATATTTTTGAATTCAAAAAGTTTTTTACTATTATCTCATGACTAACCTCTATACCATCTCTTAGAGAATATATATTTATTTCTTTGTAAGAAAATATAAAACAAGGAACTCTTATTAAACCTAACTTTAATGATGATTCTAATCTATGATGCCCATCCATAACTAAATTATGCTCTTTTGCAATGGCGATTGGATTGGACCAATATCCTTCGGAAATAATTTTTTCTGAAAGCCAATCAACCCTCTTTTTACTATGAGCCTCTATTGGATTTAACTTTATAGGATTTATTAGATAAAAATTCATAATTTATTAATCATAAAAATTTTCAAATTAATACTAATCTAGGCATTTTGAGTATTCCTCAAAATTATTAAAGGATATAGCTTTTTCTCCTAGATCATAATAACTATTAGAGAAGCAATTTAAATTATCAAAAATTATTTCATGAAAATACCCAGTTAGTTCATCAGATGCTTTATCTTTCAGGAAAGATTTTGCTTTAAGATACCATTCAATAGCTGCATATTGATTAAACCACGTTATACCGTACATTTTCATGGTTTTTGAATTATTGGGATGAGTTTTTATGTAAATATTTTTGACATCACCATATTTTTTATTTGAAATATTTTCAAATGGATCAATGAATCCTCCAGAATCATTTGAAATTGCATTTCCTTTGGTTGTCCAACATATTTTGTTGATTTGATCTTTTGAACTATCTATTAAATTTATATGTCTTAAAAAATTTTCTAATAATGTGCCATGAAAAAAACTATCAGCCTCAATTACTAATACTCCCTCGTTAATATTATGAGTTCTCTCATTTATGATTTTCTCAAATCCTATAAAAAGAGATCGAAGATTTGAATCCCTTTCATAGTTTTTATTTAAAACAAAAAATTTTTTTTTGTATCCTAAAACATTCAGTATAGATCTATATTGATGCCCTAATACAAGAAGAATATCATTTTGCTTGATTTCTAAGACTTGATTAATAAGTCTTTTTATCGCGGGCTCATTATTTATTGGTATTAATGATTTTGTCTTATATGGAAAAGATTTTGGGAGTGTTTTTTTTAATCTATTTCCTTTCCCAGCAGCTAATATTATTATTATCAATTTTGTAAAGCTCCTTTATTTTAGTTGATTTAAAAAAATCGATTGAAAATCTTGAATTTGCATAATGTGAAATTTCTTTTGGATTAAGTTTAAGTGATTCTTTGATTTTTAAATCAAAATCTGTTCCTTTTTTGTAATAAATGGCATATTTTTTAGCGGTGTAAACATTTTCTAAAATGTCAGATACTATACATTTGCAGCCATATGACATGGCTTCAATAAGAGAGTTTGACATCCCCTCACTTTCACTGAGGTTTACAAAATATTCTGCTTTAGCATAGTAATTATAAATATCATTATTTTTCAAATAACCTAAAAAGGAAATTTTTGATTTATGGATTTTGTATTTATTTTTTAATTTTTTTAATTCTGGTCCATCACCTAAAACAAAAATATGCAAATTTTTATTTTTTAAATTTAATAAATTATCTAATGCTAAATCAATATTTTTCCTTTTTATTAATCTAGATGATAAAACAAAAGTATCTTTTTTTTTAATGTCTTTATTATATTTACCTTTCTTTATTAAATTAGGGAATACTACAATGTTTTTAGTAAAATTATTAATTATATCTAAACATGATTTAGTCAAAATATGTACATAAACATTATTTGCTTTGCATAAATATTTAAATAATTTTCTTTTCAAAAATAATTTAAAACCAACTTTCTCTTTTTTATTTCTATTTACTAAAGAACCATTTCCAACTCTAGTTACTTTAATAATTAATCTACATTTAAGTATTACCGAAATAATATATCCAAGAAATATATAATATCCATTTGAATGCACATGGATATTACTAATATTTTGATTATTAATCAATAAAAACAACAAATTTATATCTCTCCTATTAATTTTTTTAAAATTATTAGAATTACTATAATATTTCCAAATCCCATCATCACATATAATTAAATTTGTCTCTTGTGATTTTAATGATATTAAATGCACTAGATTGTAAATATTTCTTTCTGCACCTCCTAGCCTTTTCTTCCCAAAACTTCTAGCAAAATGTAAAATTGTCATTTTATTTTAAAAACATTTTTGCATAAGTTTTCTGCTTCTTGTAAAGAGTGAGTTATCAAGATAGCAGTTTTAGAATCTTTCTTCAAAAGGTCTATACATTTATTTTTTGTATCATCATCTAAACCCTTAAATGGTTCATCCATTGCTAGTACGTTATGGTAATTATTTTTAGTATTTTTTATTTCAAATATGGTTCTAAGAATAATTAACCTTTGGGCTTGACCTCCGCTTATGGAGGAAGCATTTTCAGATAGATTATTAAATAAGTTATCTGATCTTTTAAATCCTAACTCTTCAAATAAACCAACTGATTTAAGTAGTTCAACTACATAATTTATATTTTGTTTAAGATATTTTGGATTATTTGAATTAGCAATATATTCAATCACGGAACAGTTTGGAATATAGTTAAATTGTGATAAATAAATAAAATTCAAATTTTTACTAATTTCTATATTTAATTCACCTTTCTTGGTATTGAAGCGATTTTTTGAATTCAAAGGAAATGCTACTCCTGTAATTATATCCATGAAAGTAGTCTTGCCTGAGCCACTAGGACCTATTATGCCAGTCCACTCGTCTTTCAAAAGTTCAAAATTAAAGTATTCTTTTGTATTTTTATTTGTAAGATTAGCCTTAATAAGAATATTAGGATTATTACTTACTGATTTTAGATTTTTTATTTTTTTAATATTACCTATTCGATTAATTACTTTTAAATTTTCTCTAGTTGTATTTTTCTTGTAACTTAATGAAACCAATTCATTAATTCTTTTAATGTTTGCAGAATTGCAATTTAACGCAGATATAGCTACAAATATACTTTGGAAAGAAGGAATTATTTTCTGAATACTTAATGCTAGAATTCCTAATATAGAAATGATCTCAGTATTTCCTGTGAAGGAACTGGTCCATCCAATAAGAGCAATTGATATTATTCCAAAAGTCTCAGATATATATTTTGGATAAACAGATAAGAAATTATTCTGGGCAATCATTGCCTTTATTGATGCATCATTATTTTTTAAAAAGTTAAGAACTTTTTCTCCTCTAATTGAGTTCTTGAGATATCTTGCGCTTATAATTATTTCACTTGCAGACTGAACAAATTTCGCTCTGATTAAGGAAGTTTGTTTGCTATTTCGTCTGATTTTATTCTTGGATGTTTTTATAAAAATAAAATATAGAGTTAAGTAAAAAATCGATAAAATAATAATAATAAATGGAATTTTTAGTATAAGGAATATTATTATTGCTAAGGATAATATAGAACTTGTAATAATTTGTAGAAGAGGATAAATAAGTTCATTTGTAATTGTTTGTATATCATTTGAAAAAACTTGCGATAATTTACTAACTCCAAATTTTTCTAATTCATAAATATCTATCAATTCTGTTGCTTCTATTATTTTATTGCTAATGTTACAAGAAATAATAGTATTTATTTTTGAAGAAAAATAGGCAAGTATTATTCTTAGTAGGCCGCTTATTAATGCAAAAAATACAAAATTTAAAGCCCCATTTTCATTGTTTATATTTGATATTGAATTAATTAGTCCAGGCACTAAAGAAATTGTTTTTATATCAAAATAAGTTACAAGGATACATAAAGTTGAAGCTAAAGCTAAGTATTTAAATCCATTTCCGTAATTAATAATGGATAAAGTATTTGAATTTATAATTTTATTTTTAATTTTATTTTTAATATTCATTTTTATAATTTGTAATTTTTTTAGTAAATTGTAAATTTTATTTATTAATAAATGTTATTTTTAAAATTTATTATGACTTAATTTTATGAGTCTAATGAACTATACTTCAAAAGAATAGTAAATTTAAGCTTTTTTAAAATAAAAATTTAAAATTTAAAATTATTTATTAGTATAATTATCAAATTAATTTTGAAAATTATTTAATAATTTTATTTAAAATAAAAATGCCTTTAGCAAACTTAAAAAGATTTCAAATAAAAAATATATGTTGCATAGGCGCTGGCTATGTGGGTGGTCCAACTATGACGGTCATAGCAAAATATTGTCCAGATATAACTGTTAATGTTGTTGATATTAATGAGGAAAGAATTAATAATTGGAATGGGGATTTTGACAAACTTCCTATTTTTGAACCTGGTTTAGGGAAAATAGTTAAAGAAGTTAGAGGTAAAAATTTATTTTTTAGTTGCGATGTTCATAATGCAATAAAACAAGCAGATATAATTTTTATATCTGTAAATACCCCTATTAAATCTCATGGTATAGGCGCTGGAGAGGCTAGTGATTTAAGGTGGGTTGAATCCTCAGCGAGAGAAATATCATTGTATGCTCGTGATCATACTATTGTGGTTGAAAAAAGTACCCTTCCAGTTAAAACAGCAGAAATAATAAAATCCATATTGGAATCAAGTAATCAAAATTCTGATGCAAATGAAAATAGTAAAACATTTTCAGTATTATCCAACCCAGAGTTTCTCGCAGAGGGAACAGCTATTAATGATTTAGAAAATCCAGATCGCGTTTTAATAGGTGGCGAAGATAAACAATCAATCGATTTGCTCAAAGAAATATATTTAAGATGGGTTGATGAAAAAAAAATAATAACTACTAATTTGTGGAGTAGTGAATTATCAAAACTTATTGCTAATGCTTTTCTTGCACAAAGAATTAGTTCTATCAATTCAGTTTCAGCAATTTGTGAATCTACAGGTGCTAACGTCAATGAAGTAGCAAAAGCAGTTGGAACCGATTCAAGAATAGGTATAAAATTCTTAAAATCAGGACCAGGTTTTGGAGGCAGTTGTTTTAAAAAAGATATTTTAAATTTGGTTTATATTTGTAAATCACTTGGATTGCTAGAGGTTGCTTCTTATTGGGAAGGAATTATGAAAATTAATGATTGGCAACAAGATAGAATTTATAAAGCTGTCGTAGATAAACTTTATGGAAATATATCTGGTAAAAAAATTGTAATTCTTGGATTTTCTTTTAAAGCAAATACTAATGATACAAGAAATTCTCCATCTATAAAGATATCTAGGAAACTTTTAGGTGAGGATGCAGAATTAGTTATTAGTGATCCAAAAGTTTCAAAAAATAAAATTTTTGAAGCACTAAATAGCATTAATCAAGATATTAATTATGAAAAAAAAATTAGTTTTGAAATTAATATTTCAAAAGCGATTGAGAATTCAGATGCCGTTTTAATTATGACTGAATGGGAAGAGTATAAAAATCTTGATTGGAAATTATTACAACATAAAATGAGAAAACCTGCATGGGTTTTTGATACTAGATCTATAATTTCTATTGAAGAAATCCAAGAAACAAATATAAATTTTTGGCAGTTAGGTAATGGAGAATTTAATTAAGAAGAAAGATTTCTATTACTTAATTCATTATTCTTTTCTCTTAAGATGCACCTTAAACCTGCAATTAATATCCAAAAAAGAAGACTAATTCTTCCATCATAATATGTAATATCTGTGAGATGCATTAACAAAATGATTAATGCGGATACCCACCAAAACTTATTTATTAATGTATCGTTTTTACTATAAATTTCTTTATTTGATAAAGAAGGTCTAGTTTTGTAAACTAATAAAAATATAGTACTAAATAGAATTAAACAAGTTAAGACTCCATAATTGTTAGCCATCTCTAAAATCAAATTGTGAGAATGTGCATATGTGTATCCTTGGTTTAAATTTTTTAATGAGTACAATAATCAAAAACTTGAAGCCCCCCATCCAATAAAAGGATTACTTATGATATTAGAGATTGCAGTTTTCCAGATTTTTATTCTAGGTAATGAAAATATATCATTAAAATTATTGGAATTTGGTAAAAAGCTTGATATGATTTCATTCTTATTTAAGAAGTTTATAGAGCTAATAGGTATTTCTAGGATGAATATAGTAGAAATAAATCCTAAAAATATAAAATATATGAAAAAGATTGTTTTAATACTCAATCCTATTAATAGTGTAAAAGCGATAGAAAGATTAGTTATTGCATTTCTTGAATGTGTCAAAACAATCGCTAAACAAAAAGCTAAAGAAGTAAAACAAAAAAATATTTTTTTAAAATTTAATTTGGCTTTTTTTAAAAAAAAGAAAAAAGAAAATGGGAAAATAGATGCTAGCCAAGTTCCTGCATAATTAGGATTATTGAATGGACCTGTAAATACTTGATATTGTATTTCTCTTTGATACCAAATTATTGTGTCATTAAAAAATTTAAATGGTCCATACCAATTTAAGTAATATTGCCCAAAACCTGCAATTAAAATAGGAATTGTACCTATAAGTAAATAAAAGGCACAATTTATTCTTTCTTGTATAGTTTTTAAATAATATTGCGCAGTCCAAAATACCCAGAACATAGGGATCCAGTTTAATAGGCCGATCCAATTCAAATTATTATCATATTTAAAATCAAGATCTGTTGAGGGATAGAAATTTGAAATTAAGCAAATTAATATCATTAGAATTGAACAAATTATTAATGGTAAAATCCATTTGTCTTTTAGATTATTTTTGGTATATATATTTGCAATTATGAAAGATATAAGTAGTAAAATTGATGAATAAAAAAATGCTGTAGGCAAGATTAATATGCCAACGTTAAAACAAATTTTTCCTGCTTTTATAAATAAATTAGTTTTTTTATCTGTTTGCATGATCATCTTATTACTAATCAAATATAAATATTGATTAAATTAAATTCTTAATGGATTTAATGATCTTGGAATAATACCTTTTAAATCAAAAATTATATTTTTTTCTTTTAAGATGTTTTCCCATTTGAGATGATTAATATCAATAAATTCATTATGCGCTATTGAAACAATAATTACGTCATATATTTCTTTTTGAGTAAATGGTGATATTTTCAATAACTTGCAATTTATTTTTCTAAGTTCTTCCTCATTTTTAATGTATGGATCATATACATAAGGGCAAATATTTTTTTTATTTAAAATTTTAATTAGATCAAATATCTTAGAGTTTCTAATATCAGGACAATTTTCTTTAAAAGTTAGTCCTAATAGAAGTATTTTTGAATTATAAATTTCAATATTTTTTCTATCAGCCTCAAGAAATATTTGTTTTATAATCCAATCACTCATTCCATCATTTAAATTTCTGCCAGCTAAAACTATATCTGGATCATAACCATTTTTATTGGCAATATAGGTCAAATAGTAAGGATCAACACTAATGCAGTGACCACCAACTAATCCTGGTTTGAAAGGTAAAAAATTCCATTTGGTTTCTGCAGTATTTAATACATCTAAAGTATCTAGATTAATAGCCTTGCAAATTTTTGCTAATTCATTTGCTAAAGCAATATTTAAGTCTCTTTGAGTATTTTCAATCACTTTTGCGGCTTCTGCTACTTTTATACTCTTAGCCTTATAAGTCCCAGCTTTTATTATTGATCCATATAGATTATCAATCCAAATAGAAGATTCATAATCGCTTCCGCTGGTAACTTTTACTATTGTAGAAAGTCTATGCTTCTTATCTCCTGGATTAATTCTTTCAGGGCTATAACCGCAGAAAAAATTTTTATTAAATTTAAAATTAGTAATGTTTTCTAATATTGGGACACATATTTCTTCGGTGGCTCCAGGATAAACAGTACTTTCAATTATTACTATTGGACAAGAGGCTCTATCTCTCTTTTTTATGAATTTTCCGGCTAATTCTGTGGCATGCTTTAGGAATGATAAATCAGGATTATGCTCATTATCTATAGGCGTTGGGACTGAAATAATAAATACATCTGCATCAATTGATTGATTGGAATTGTAGCAAAAATTTATTGATCTTAATTCTTTTTTATCTTCTTCATTAAGTTCACCGGTACTGTCAATACCTGATCTAAGTTCTTCAACTCTTTTTTTGTTAAGATCAAAACCAATAATTTTTCTATTTAAAACTTTATTAGTTCTAATACATTTTTTAATTTTAGAAAATTCAATAGCTAAAGGTAAACCAACATAACCCAGACCTATTATGCATATATTCACTTCGCATAAATTAGGTAACTTATTTTTCTGGGTATTTTGCATATTATCTTAAATATCTAGCATTTATAAAAATTTTTATACCAATTTATAAACTCTGATATTCCTTTTTTAATAGGGGTGTTTGGTTTGAAACCAATCCATCTTTCAAGTTTACTAGTATCTGCTGCAGTACAAGAAACATCTCCAGGTTGCATAGCGCAGAAATCTTTTTTAGCCTCAATTCCAAGATTTTTTTCAATTTCATTTATAAAGTCCATTAGTGGTGTTGGTTGTGAATTACCAATATTAAATATCTTATATGGTGCCCAACTAGAAGCTAACGTTGGATTGGCATAATTGAATTTTGCATTTGCTTTAGGGATTTTTTTTATAACTCTTATAAGACTTTCAATAATATCATCTATATATGTAAAATCTCTTGTCATTTTACCATTGTTAAAAATTCTTATAGGCTTATTTTCAATGATTGATTTAGTGAAAAGAAATAGAGCCATATCTGGTCTACCCCATGGCCCATAGACAGTAAAAAATCGCAGTCCTGTTGTGGGTAAATCATATAGATGACTGTAAGTATGAGCCATTAGTTCATTAGCTTTTTTTGTTGCAGCATAAATGCTAATAGGATGATCTACACTATCCTTCTCTGAGAAAGGTATTTTTTTATTGCCACCATAAACTGAGCTGCTACTAGCATAAATCAAGTGCTTTACTTTATTTTGACGACACATTTCTAATATATTTCCAAATCCGTTAATGTTAGAATTAATATAAGCTGAAGGATTTTCAAGCGAATACCTTACCCCTGCTTGGGCTGCTAGATTAACTACAGTATTAATATCATATCTATTGAAAATATCTTGTAATTTCTCTTTATTCTCAATATCTTCTTTAAAAAAATTATATTTGAAAGAATTATTTTTAGCAAAATTTTCTAAATAATCATTCCTAGCTAATTTAAGCTTAACATCATAATAATTATTTACGTTGTCATAACCTATAACTTTTTCTCCTAACTCTAAAAGCCTTTTGCTTAAATGAAAACCTATAAATCCAGAAGAACCCGTAACTAAAATTGACATACCTTATTTTAAATGAGATATTAAAAGTTTATTTGCTTTTTTAATATTGCCATAGAGAAGTAAGCTTTAATGGACGCTTCCTGCAGGATTCGAACCTGCGACCCACTGCTTAGAAGGCAGTTGCTCTATCCAGCTGAGCTAAGGAAGCAAAAATATAAAATTTAAGTTTGAGAGCTTTAGTTTCTTTCTACATATTACATTTTTATCTGTAATAAAAAAAATTTTTTTGATAAAAAGTAAAAAAGTATAAAAATAAAATTATAAATTATTGTTGATTTCTAAAATTAACTTTAATTGTTGGTATATATCTTTAATATCAAAAGGATTAAAAACTCTTTCTGGAGAACAAATATCATATACAAAATCCAAATCAGAAGAAATTATTTTTGTATCATTAATTTTTGCCTCCAAAAGAGGCAATCCAAATGACTCTGAAGTTGATGGAAATATCAAATAATCTACATATTTATAAATTCTTAAAATATCAAAGTAATCAACTCTGTCTATACAAACAATATTAGATTTATTTTTCATGGAAAATTTTTGAAGCTCAGAATATTTTATGGTAAGTATTAACTTGAAATTTTTGACTTTGTCAGCATCTAATAACTCTATTGCTTCAATTAGATTTTTGTGATTTTTATGTTCATAAAGAGAAGCAGGATAAAAAAATAATACATTTTTAGTAGATAATTTTTTAATTTGAGATATTAGTAAACTGGGTTTATTTTGAAATAATTTATTAATTATTTTTATATTCTTTTTTTCTATCTCACCCCAAATTTCATTTTGTTTAATAATTCTATTTGACTTGAACTTTGAACAAAGAATTCTAAACATAGAATTAGTCTGAGCGATTAAAATATCGTTTTTATCTAAAAAAATTTTTAGAAAAATCTTAGATATATAAATATTAAGTAATACTTTTAAATTAAATTTTGAGATTTCTTTTATTTTTACTTGGTCAAAAATTAATTTATTTTGTAAAAAGACAAAAATCTTTACTCTATTAGGGAAAAACCTAAAAAGAGGGGGGATTCCATTTAGATAAATCTCACTAAATTCTTCAAGAGCTTTTTTATTTGATGATTTAGTATATATTCTTAAATATTTTTTTAACCTTAAGGAATAAATTTTTATATTTCTAAAAGGTCCTTTTTTAAAGAAAAATACTTTCGCATTCTTAAAAATAAGTATATGAGGTTCAACCCTCTTATCTAATAAAAGAATATTATCTTTGCTATCTAAAAAACTATGTAAAAGATAAAGATATGTAAGACCTCCACCAGAATGAATATTTATAGCATTGATTATTTTTTTTTTCATTAATAAATTAAGATTTTTTATAAAAGAATGAATTTTTTTATATTTATTACTTTAAACATTTAGATTCTAAAATTAGAATTATTGATAATTTATTTAAAACTACTTATCTTAAAGTTATTATAAGTTTTAAAATTTGAAATTTTACGCTAAATTTTATTGATATTACTAAAGCAATAAAATGAATAATGACATATCTAAATATTTAGTTTCTGTTATTCTACCTGTCTATAATGGAGAAAAATATATCAAGGAAGCAGTAGATTCAATATTAAAACAAAGTCATAAATTTTTTGAATTAATAATAATAAATGATGGATCCTCTGATAAAACCTTAGATATTATTAATTCAATAAAAGATAAAAGAATAGTTATATTCAATCTAGATCACAAAGGTTTAATTGAAGCTCTAAATTTTGGTATTAGTAAAGCTAAAGGTAATTACATAGCAAGAATGGATTCTGATGATATAAGTTCACCAAAAAGAATAGAAAAACAATTAAAAACTTTGCTTGTTAGAAAAGCTGATATTTGCGGTTGTTCTTTTTATACAATTAATAGTGAATCATTCATTAAAAGATCCTATCTTGCCCCTTTTACAAAAGATGAAATCTTCCTTAAGCTAGCCATTAATGTACCATTCTGTCATGGTAGTGTACTTGCAAAAAAAGATATATTTCTGAAATATAAATACGGATCAATTGGTGCAAATCTTATAGAAGATTATTGTCTATGGTTAAAAATGTATCAAGAAGGAGTTGAATTTATCAATGCTGATGAAAAACTTTATTTCTTAAGGTTACATTCTGAATCACTATCAAATAGACAAACTTCAATTTTTAACTTAGTTTCAACTGAATTTTCTCTTAGATTTATTTCAAATAATATTAAAAGACTAAGTTCTATAATAAATTCAATAAATATAAGAAAGCATATTTTTAGAAGAATATCTTCTTCAGATTCTGATTACTTTTTTTTGAGTCTAATTCTATTGAAATATAGGATCATGAAAATTAATTTCAAAAATCTTTTTATATTATTTATTTTAATTCTAAGAAAAAATATTTATAATTTATTTTGTTTTTTTGAAATTTCTATGAATCATATCTATAGAAAATCAATTAAAAATGTAACGATGAAAAATTAATTAATCAAGAAAAAAATTTTTAATATACGATATTAAATTGTAGAATTTTTTAGAAAAACTATATAATTTAATTTTTTTTAGGAAAGTAATTAGATAATTCCTTATCCTAAAAAAAGTAAAGAATATCAATTGATTATATCTTGCATGAAATTTTCGAAAAAACTTTTTCTTTAAAATTGAATCAATAAGCATTAAATCTATTGCGTCTTTTTTTTCATTTCGTTTAGATTTCATTTCTGATAATTGATTAAGAGAAACAAATTTAAAATCTTCATAAACAAAATAATTTCTTGAATCTGTAATTAATTCATCTAGCTTTTTTCCATAAAACATTTCTACATTTTTATTATGCAGAGATATCAAAGATTTTTCGTTTATTTTTATATTTTTCTTTATGGAAGAATGTGCAATAAAGTCAATATCTCTTGCATTTCTTAAGGAATAAGCTGATAAAACCATAGATCCATCTAAAGCAATTAGATTTGGATCAATTTTTTTCTTAGAAGTATAATTTTTAAATTTTTCGAAATTATCATAAAAAGTGCTTTTTTCAATAAACTTAAAATTATTTAAGAAATGCATTGTATTTTTATTAAAAAATGCCTTAGTTATCCTAATGGCTTCTAAATGATTATCATTGATATGAATAGAATTTTTACCTTTACCTAAAATATTTCTTATTCTAGTTTTTAATAAAATCAAATCATTTTTATTGATTGGCTTGAAAAGGATTAGTGAAATTGGAGAATTGGAATAACATGGCATAGCTTTTGAGAGGGCTCCTGAAAATCCATTACTTTTAGAACCTAACCAATCTTCTCCTTCATAAACAATATTGACAAAATTCTTTAAACCATTTAAAGATAAATTTATTTGTTTCTTATAGAAAATATTAGGCAAAAAGTTTTCAATTTTAAATTCCGGTAAAAAACCTGCAGGCCATATAATAGCAACGTGAATATTTTTATCAACTTCTATTTGTTTTTGAGCGCATTGATCAAGAAAAGCTTCCGAAACCAATCTACTTTTAAAAAAGTTTTGATCATAATTAGGGGGCACAATATCTAATCTTATACAGTAAATATTTTTTCTAAGATTGATTGCTGCAGCTACTCTGTGAGATCCATCTAAAATTATTCCTTCTTTGGAAATAGGAACCAAAGATTTCGCTTTATTAAAGTCTGCTAATTTTAAACTTTTATATAAATCTTCAAATGATTTTTTATAAATTTCAAAGCTATTTTTTAAAGGATTTCCTGGCTCTTTAAAACTACCCAAAGTAAAAGCATTAATAAATGAGTGGTATAAATCCTCATAATTAAAATTTTTTCTTGAGTAACCATCTAAATATAATAGTTTTGAATTTAAATCAAATCTTGATTTATTTATTAGATTTTTTGGATCTAAACTCTCTATGATATAACTATCTTTTTGGAGTTGATCATATATATGAGACTCTAAAAGAGGTTTTATTTCTTCCCTTGATAATTTAATCATAAAAATTTATATTCCTGTGAAGTAATAAGTTAAATTATTATTTTTTTTTCTTAAAAAATAATATGATATTTATAAAAGATAAGTTAATTCAAGTGACGAATATAATAATAATAGGAGCTAATGGGATGATTGGGAATTGTTTGTTTAAATATCTTTCTTTAAAAAAAAAATATAACGTATATGGATTGGTTAGAAATAAAATTACATTAAATCAAGAAAGTAGTTTAATTAATAAAGCAAATATATTGGAAGTAAAAATTTTAAGAGATAATAATTTTAAAAAATTAATTCAAGATCTCAATCCTAAAACTATTATAAATTGTACTGGAATTGTCAAGCAAAATCCTTTAATTAATAATATACCTCTTGTTATAGAATTAAATTCACTTTTCCCGCATAATTTAAACCTAATTTGTAAAGAAATAAATTGTAGATTAATTCAATTAAGTACAGATTGCGTTTTTTCAGGGAGGAAAGGGAATTATAAAGAAAATGATTTTGCAGATGCTAATGATATTTATGGTAGATCTAAATTTATGGGTGAAATTTATGATAATAATTGCTTAACCATTAGAACGTCCTTTATAGGGCACGAAATAAAAAATAAATGGGGGCTTCTAAGCTGGTTTCTTTCTCAAGAAAAAAAAGTTAGTGGATTTAAAAATGCTATATATTCTGGGTTGACAACATTAGAAATTTCAAAAATTATTTATAATTTTGTACTCCCTAATCAAAAACTTAGTGGACTTTATCACGTTGCATCTAAGCCAATAGATAAGTTTTCCTTGTTAAGGATAATTAATGAAATTTATAAAAAAGATATAACAATCAATAAAGATTATTCAATGATTATTGATAAATCACTTGATTACTCAAAATTTAGAGATGTTACAGGCTATGAACCTATAGAATGGGAATATGCGTTAAAAGAATTAAAAAGTTTCCAAAAAAAATATTATGAATAAGAAAGATTTTGGTTTATTCGCAAATAAAAAGATATTAATTACAGGAGGAACAGGTTCCTTTGGAAGTACAGTTTGTAAACATTTTCTTAAGCATGATGTAAAAGAAATAAGGGTTTTTAGTCGGGATGAAAAAAAACAAGATGAAATGAGGCAAAACTTTTCGGATGATCGACTCTGTTTTTATATTGGAGATGTAAGAGATTATCAGAGTATTTTGGAAGCCTGCAATAATGTTGATTATGTATTTCATGCAGCCGCTTTAAAACAAGTTCCTTCATGTGAATTTTATCCTATGGAGGCAGTAAAAACTAATATTATTGGTACTGAAAATCTTCTTAAAGCTTCTTTATCAGAAGGAATACGCAAGGTTGTTCTTTTAAGTACTGATAAAGCTGTTTATCCTATAAATAGTATGGGATTAACTAAGGCAATGATGGAAAAAATTATGTTATCTAAATCATTGCTATTTAAAGACAGTAATACAAAATTATGTGCAACTAGATATGGAAATGTAATGTGTTCAAGAGGCTCAGTAATTCCATTATTTGTTAAACAGATAAAAAATAATAAAAATATTACTATTACAAATCCAAATATGACAAGATTCATGATGACGCTAGATGATGCAGTTGAATTGGTAATTTATGCATTTAAAGAGGCTTCAAACGGAGATATCTTTGTACAAAAAGCGCCAGCGTGTACTTTAATTGATTTAGTAACGGCGCTAAAGAAAATTTTTTCTTATAAAAAGGAAAATAAAATTATAGGAACTCGGCATGGTGAAAAATTATTTGAATCTTTACTTTCAAGAGAAGAGATTGCAAGATCAATTGAAGAGGGTAAGTTTTATAGACTCCCCCCTGACAACAGGGATATTAATTATGATAAATACTTTATAGAAGGTAATAACAAAATTTCAAATTTCAATGACTATACTTCACATAATACTAAACGCTTAAATGTTGATGAAATAATACAGTTATTAACTAATCTTGATTTTATTAAGGAAGCACTAAATGACTAAATTAACCGTAATAACAGTTATTGGAACTAGACCTGAAATCATAAGGCTTTCACGAGTAATCCCTGAGATGGACAAATTTTTTAATCATAAGCTTATTCATACAGGCCAGAACTTTGACTATGAACTTAATGAAATTTTTTTTAAACAATTAAAATTAAGAAAACCTGATATTTTTTTAGATTCTGCTGGTAGTTCCTCTGCAGAAACAATTGGAAATGTTATCTCTAAGATGGATAAAGTTTTAGTAGAGTTAAAGCCCGATGCACTATTAATCTTAGGAGATACAAATAGCTGCATGTCGTCCATCGCAGCAAAAAGAAGAAAGGTTCCAATTTTTCATATGGAAGCTGGGAATAGATGCTTTGACGAAAGAGTTCCAGAAGAAATAATAAGAAAAATTATTGATCATATTTCTGATATAAATCTTCCATATAGCGATATTGCTAAAAATTGTCTCCTTAATGAAGGGCTTAAAACTGACAGAATCATCAAAACTGGTAGCCCAATGAAAGAAATATTGAACTTCTATCATAAAGAAATTTTTTCATCAAATATACTTGAGGAATTAGGTTTGAATCGATATAAATATTTTGTAGTTAGTGCACATAGAGAGGAGAATGTTGATTCAATCGAGAATTTAAAAAAAATAATAAATTCTCTTAACTCCATTTCAGATATTTATAATTATCCGATAGTTGTATCTACACATCCAAGAACGAGAAAGATGTTAGAAAAGATAAATTTAGAAAAATTTAAAAATAAAGATATTAGGTTTATGAAGCCTTTTGGCTTTTTAGATTATGTAAATCTTCAAGCCAATTCATTTTGTGTCCTTTCTGATAGCGGAACAATTACAGAGGAATCGTCAATTTTAAATTTCCCAGCATTGAACTTAAGAGAGGCACATGAAAGGCATGAAGGATTTGAAGAGTCATCAGTAATGATGGTGGGCTTAGACAAAGATTTGATACTAAATTCTTTAGAAATTTTACAAGAACAAAAAAGGGGGGATGAAAGAGACCTTAAATTAGTAAGAGAATATGATGTGGATAATGTATCAAAGAAAATTGTAAGAATTATACAGAGTTATACTTCTTACATTAATAGAGTAGTTTGGAAAAAATATTAAATACTTATGAATTTAACTTTAATTTGTGTATTTTATCCTCCATTAAATTCTTCGGCTGCAGTGCAGGTCAATCATCTAGTGGAAGAACTTGCCAGACAGGGACATTATGTAGAAGTAATAACCCCAGATAGTACTATTAAAAAATCTTATTCTTTTGAAAAAGAAAAAAATATAAAAATAATGCGTTTTAATCATGGAAGAATGACAGATATTAGTTTAGTCAAGAGAGCTATAAACGAGTTTTTGATGCCATTTAAAATTATTTATTTGATTAATAAAAACTCAATAAAATTAGAAAAAAGTGATGGAATAATTTGGTGGTCCCCTTCGATATTTTTTACACCTTTAATAATATATTTAAAAATAAAAAACAAATGTAATTGTTATTTAATTCTTCGAGATATATTTCCTAAATGGGCAAAGGATCTTCAAATAATAAAGAATAAAATAATATATCAATTTTTTAATTTATTTTTTTTAATGCAATGTTTTTTTTCTGATATTATTGCAGTTCAATCTGAGGGAAACAGGAAATTCATTCCAAAAAAAATTTTATTTAAAAAAACTAATATAACTGTTTTGAATAATTGGTATTCTCCAAATTCTAATAATAAAGACTGTCCAATAAATTTATCTAAAACGATTTTTAAAAAAAGGAAAGTATTTGTACATGCAGGAAATATAGGTTTAGCGCAAGGCTTTGAGATATTAATGAATGTAGCTGAAAAACTAAAAAATAATGATGAAATTGGTTTTTTATTTATTGGGAGAGGATCTCAATTTCAAAAAATGCGAAATATTGCCTCTGAAAAGTCAATTTCTAATGTACTTTTTTATGATCAGATCGAAAATAAGAAAATTATGAGTCTATATAAGCAGTGTCATTACGGTATCGTAATTTTAGATAGGCGACATAAAACACATAACATTCCAGGAAAACTCTTATCTTACCTTCATGCTGGTCTGCCTGTATTTGCTCTAGTAAATCCTAAAAACGATTTAATTCCTTTTATAAATAATAAAAAAGTAGGCTTAGCAACAAGTATATTCGAAGAAGATCAAATAATGGAATCTATTTTAAAATTATCTAATTTAACTAACTTGGATTTAGATATAAATAAAAGATGTATAAGAATAGCAAATGAATATTTTGATACAACAAAAATAGCTAATCAAATACTAAATAGTTTTAAATATTTTCTGCATCTAGAAAATCCACTAAATCTCCCTTAGCAGATTCTCTTAAATGTATCTCTCCTAGGTGACAAACAATACTTCCATTATTCAGATTTCTAGGTTTGTATAAAACTGCTTTATCTGATTTTGAAATGATCCTACATCTTGTATATGTACAAATTAAAGGTTGATTTTCTTTAGGCACACTTATAAATTTATTGAACTTATTTAAAAATTTTTGTTTATTTTTAATAACTGAATATTTATATTTTTCATGAGACTTTAAAGTCTCAAATAATGAGCATATTGCATGATAAGGACCTGTCATTTTTCTTTCAATATGGTTTCTTAAATTCATATAAAAAGAATTAACTTCATTTTGTGGTGGATCATTAAATGCAATAAAAGCTGCCCCTGTTAAGCCAAATAAACCTTTACATGAGCTATATCCAATTACATCTGCAAAATCATGATTTACTTCTAAACCTATTGAAGCTGTAGCATCTAACATTATCCTACTTTTTAATTTTTCTGCTTTTTTTTTAAGTTTTTTAATTGAAATTTTATATCCTCTACTTGTTTCTGTATAACATGAAAATATCCAGTCAAATTTTCCTGAAACAGAATCTAAATCATTAAAATCTACTACAATTATTTTCTTTATATTATTTGTAATTAATTTTGCATTTTTTGATAATTGAATTAATCTATCTGAATAAAAACCAGTAGAAATTATAAGTACATTTCCATATAGAAAATTTGATGCCATAATTTCTAAAGCCAGTGAAGCAGAACCCTGAAGCCTAACTAATTCTTTATGGTTGCTAAGTTTCTTTAATTTACTCAGAACATAATCTTCAATCTGAGAGTAATCTCTATCACCTCTTCCGAAACATGGTCTCATACCAAGCAAATTTTCCTCCACAAGACTAGCTGGCCCAGCTGTATAAATATATTTTTGTTCATTTCTAAATTTTATGAATTCAGAAATATTATTAGGTATTGACGCAACCATGATGCCAAATTATTTTTTTGATTAATTTAACTCTAGTATTAAATAGAGGGTAATTTTTATTTTTATCTATGAAATTTAATTATATAGCTTCAACGAATTTAATGAATTTCTTTAAGAAATATAAAAACAAGCTAGATGAAATTAGTAATCATTTAAAATTGAGAATATTTTTGTAATAATTTGAGTACGATATTAGTAACAGGTGGTTTTGGTTATATTGGAAGCCATACTTGTTTAGAACTTTTAAAAAAAGGAGAAAATTTACTTATTATTGACTCATTAGAAAATAGTTCAATTAATATTAAATTAAAAATCAATAATCTTTTATCAAAAAATAATGATAATAAAAATGGAAAATTAGTTTTTAGAAAGGGTGATATTAGAAATAAAATCTGGTTAAAAAATATTTTTGAGGAATTTAAACTTTTAGAAATTCCAATTAAAACAGTTTTTCATTTTGCCGGTTTAAAGTCAGTAGAGGAATCAACTAAATTACCTCTCAAATATTGGGATGTTAATGTAAATGGAACTATAAATTTACTTAATATAATGAGCGAAAATGATTGTTTTAATATCATTTTTAGCAGTAGTGCCATGATATATAAACAAAATATTTCAAAGCCATTTAAAGAAAATTCGGAACTAAGTCCAACTAATCCATATGCATTTACAAAATTTACAATTGAAAACATATTACAAGAACTATACTCTAGTGCTCCTCATAAATGGCGTATTGCTAATCTAAGATATTTTAATCCTGTAGGCGCGCACACCTCAGGACAATTGGGTGACAATCCAACGAAAAGACCCGCCAATTTGTTTCCTGCAATAATTAATTCTCTTCAAAATGACAATATAGAATTGTCAATATTTGGTAAAGACTGGCCGACAAATGATGGTACATGCGTTAGAGACTTTATACATATAATGGACCTTGCAAATGCTCACATAGCAGCAAATGATTTATTGATTTCTGAAGATCCACAATTATTATCACTAAATATAGGAACAGGTTTCGGTACTAGTGTTTTGGAAATTATAAAGACCTTTGAAAAAGTCAATAATTGCTCAATAAAATATAAATTCGATCAAAGAAGAGCAGGAGATGTCCCTTTCATAGTTGCAGATAATTCATACGCAATAAAAAGGCTTAATTGGATCCCAAAAAAGAGTTTGAAAGATATTTGTAGAGATACGTGGAATTGGGCTTTTAAAACCGAAATTAAAATAAATTAATCTAATATTTAATAATTCTATTTTAAGAAGTTTATAAAAGCATTTTTATTCTCTTCTGGAGTATTTTTGGGTCTGCCTAAATTAGACCTAAAACCCGGTCTACATAAAACTTCTATAAATAAACTACCCTTTCTCTTTAAATTTTCCTTAAAAATAAGACCTATTTGATCTAAATTATCCACCTTAAAACAAAACTGGTATCCAAAAGCTTTGGCTATTTTAGAAAAACTTAAAGAGTCTCCCTTTGTTGGTTGCCCGCCCACAGAATCGTGAACACAATTATTTATCAATATATGTACTAAATTAGTTTGCTCAGCATTGATTGCAAGAGAACCCATGTGCATTAAAGTTGCACCGTCTCCATCTATGCAAAAAACCTTTCTATCTGGCAACGAAATCGCGATACCTGAAGCAATCTGGCTAGCGTGACCCATCCCACCAACAGTCAAAAAATCTGATTCATGGCTTATATTTAATCTATCTCTAATTTCATAAAGTTCTCTTGAGGTAACACCTGTTGTTGAAATTACTGGACTTTTTTTTGGAATGTGTAGCAGTATTTCATTAATAACCTCTTCCCTAGAAGGTAATTTAATTTCTCGAATAATTTTTTTATAATTATATTTTTCAAATGAATTTTTTCTGACTAAAAGAGCAATTGGCCCATTTCTTTCTTTAGCTGAAAAGACTATATCTTTTAAAACTTGTTTTATATTTCTAGTAGAATGATCAATTATTAAATATGGGATATCAAGTATTTTAAGCTGAGATATTGTTATTTGACCTTGTTTTTTGTGTTGAGGTTCATCTTTTAATTGATTACCATCTATATCTATCTCGCCTCGCCAACCTATCATTAATATCATTGGTATGCCATAAACTTGCGGGTCAGCTAATGAAGTAATTGGATTTATAATATTACCCAACCCCGAATTTTGCATATAAATTAGAGGTACATTTTTTGTAGCCAGGTAATTCCCAATTGCCATAGCAATAGCAGAACCTTCATTTGTTGCAATTTTGTGGGATATTTTTTCAGAATTATCACTTATGTATCCACAAATATCTTTTAAGAGACTATCAGGAACACCTGTAATAAATGAAATTTCTGCATTTAAAACTCCCTTTAGAAAAGCTTCTGGCTTAATCACTTATTTTGTACCAGGTATTAAATTTAAAATTTCAGAAATACTAATAATATCTTTATCAACTCCCGAAGAGCATGAATCCATAAGGATTTTTTCAGCTACATACTTCATGGCTGGGTAAGATGCTCTTAGCAAATGATTGGCATATATTACTATGTTAAATCCATTATCTATTAATTCTTCTTCAAGTATATTATTAAAACTTGTTGGTACTACTACTAGAGGAATATAAGGATGAACTTTTCTAAATCTTTTTGAAAATATGAAGACTTCATCGGGCTGTTTTTTTCTACTATGTATCATAATACCATCAGCACCAGCCTCAACATAAGCAAAGCTTCTTTTCAAAGCATCATCTAAACCTTTCTCTAAGATAAGACTCTCAACTCTTGCAATAATCATAAAATCATCTGAAATAATATTTCTTTTAGCAGAAAAAATTTTCTCACTAAAAATCCCAATATCATCTTGACTTTGATTTACATCATTCCCAAAAAGAGAATTCTTCTTTAAACCTTTCTTATCTTCAATTATTACTGCTGATATTCCCAATCTTTCCATGGATTTGATATTAAGATTAAAATGCTCAATTTTACCACCTGTATCTGCATCCATAATTAAAGGTTTTGTTGTTACATCAAAAATATTATTAATATTTTCTAGCCTTTTTGAAATATCCAATGCTTCAATATCAGGTTTACCCATTTCTGTAGAGTCGGTCAATGAACTAGACCAAAAGCCATCAAATTCTCTGTAATGTCCATCCTTATTTACTTTTACTTTTTCACCAATCAAAGCCGAAAGAGGACTATGTGCCTCTATTATTCTTACAATCTTCTTTGAATTAATTAAACGTTTTAAAGATGCTCTTCTTGAATCAGGAGTTGTGCCTATTTCAAGAATATTTTCAACTAATTTAGTGGAAGAAATATCTTTGGTATATGGAATTTCAATTAATTTTCCTCCATAAGAATTTAGTGCCTCAATAGCGAGATCTCTATATGGAGCAAGAGGACCTTCAGTCCAATCATCACCATGAATCATAAAATCAGGCTTGTATTTTTTTAAATTATTAGAATAATCCCATTCCTCTTGAGGAACTACTTTATAAACATATTTTAATCCCTCAACTATCTTTAATCTTTTTTCATAATCTAAAAGAGGTAATCTTTTGCCAAATGCTATAGCTTTGTCAGTTAATAATCCAACAATAACATTTCCATAAGATGAAGCTTTTTTTAAAATGTTTATATGACCATGATGCAAAATATCGACTGACATTCCAACATAAATTTCAGATATATCTTTCATAAGAATTTTATAGTTAAATTTATGTCTCTCTAAAAATAATAGCAGGTATTAACCAACACAAAAATCAGAAAGATTATTTTCTATTGCCTTTATCTCTTTATCATAAAGCTTTTCATTTATCCATAATTTGGTATTTAATCTAGATTTAGTTGGATTAAATTTACAGAACTTACTGACATGTTTTTCTTCAGATAATCCTGTAAATCTATAAATTTTTTTTAGTGTATCTTCATATTTATAAACTAGATCTTCAAATTGTATAAAACAAACATTCTCCTTATTTTTATATAAACTAATTTCACTTCTCATTGTTTTATACCAAGTAATGAACTGATTTACATTAGATGTGTCACAAATATATGGTGCAGAATTATTCCAATACCTTTTATTTAGAAGATATAAATCTCTAGGATCTCTATCCACTAAAAAAACCTTTAGATTATTTACGTAATTAAAATATCTTTCAATTTTATTAGCAGGCACTAGTTGATCAATTGCTAAGAAATAGGATTCATTATTACTAAATATTGAATTAAAAATTCTTGAAGTATATTCTTTAGTATTTTTATAAAATCTTTCTCTATCAGGAATAGAATAATATTTTTTTACAAAAATGCTGAAAGGATAAAACTCAAAATTATTTTTGAGTAGAATTTTTCGTAACTTAAATACCATTGAATAATATAATTTAAAGTATATGAAATTCAATATATTTGAATTTAAATCTCCAATAACTAAGGGTTTCCTGAAATTAGCATCTATTAAAGACTCAATATATAAATAAGAAAAATATATAAATTTATCGTTAAAAATTTTATTATATTTTTTCCCTTCTTTTTTAAGATATTTAAAATAATTTTTAAATGCTTTGTCAACTCTAGACCTATGATTGCCGTCTATAAGATGATGTTCAAGGTCTGATATTGAGAATTCATCCTGTAAAAACCATATTTCAAAATCTCCAAGAGATTTTCCATTTGAAAATTCTCCTAATATATCAGTTATAGCAGAACTTCCTGTCCCACCAAAACCTGTAGAAGTAAAGATATTTTCATACATTAATTTTGAAAAATTTCCCCCCACTTATCTGCAATTTTACCAATATTATATTTTTCGGCCTCTAATTGACAATTAAAACCAATTTCTTGTCTTTTTAGAGGATTGGAAATCATATTAGAAATAGTTTTTGCCAAATCTTCTACATTATTTAATTTAACAAAAATTCCAGTACGATCATTTTCTATTAACTTTTTAGCACCACTATTTTCAAAAGAAATAATTGGCAAGCCAAAAGCCATTGCTTCTAAAATCACCATGCCCCACCCTTCTTCTCTTGAAGACATAACGTATATTGATGCATTACTATAAAATCTTTCAATTTCTTTAGTTTCAGGAATTAATTCAATATTTTTGATAGCATTTCCCTTTATTATTTTGTATAGATTATTCTTTTCCTCGCCACTTCCTACTATTTGAAGTTTCCAATCTAAATGATTTGAATAAATTTCTCCCCAGGCTTTTATTAAAAGGTCAAATCCTTTTATAAAATCTAATCTTCCAACAGCAAGAATTATTTTAGTTTTATTGGTTTTTATATTTTTAGGAAAAATTATAGGATTTGGAATGAAAACTAATTTATTTTGGACTTTGATATTTGCATTTTTAAAAAAAAACTTATCAAAAATCATTCTTCCAATTTTTTTCTTTTTGTTTGTATTGAAATTATCAAAATCATCATGTAAAGCAATTACTTTGTCAAAAGTTTTAAGTATCATATGTGACTTCCAATTATTGTAGTAGATTTTCAAATCACTACTCCCGCCATGAATAAAATAAATTAACTTTAAGGAATTGTTAATCAAACCAAGTTTTTTAAAAAAGTATAAATAAGGGATATAAATAGCCTTATTAAAAATAAGGTATTGATTTTCTCTTTCTTCAATAAATCTTAGTAAAATAAAAAAAGTCCTAATAAGATTTTTCTGTTTAAATTTATCAATTCCAAGAAAACTTAACTTAATCTTATTACTCAACTCAAAGAATGATTCTGTTCTTAAATTCGCTACGACCTCTACTTTGTAGCCTTTATTAATAAAATAATTACTCCACGTTGAAATTACTCTAGCTGGTCCTCCAGCCTCATTACTTGAATTAAAAAAAACTAAATATTTCATGTAATTTTTTTTTGCAAATAAAAATTAATTTAAGAAAATTAGAGAATAATGTTTTGATATCTTTTTTTACAATTTTAGCATCTCCAATTATTACACCATCGCAAACGTTATAAGTATGAAATGCGATATATCCATTAGGTGGTTCAATCTTCCTGAATAATATTTCTTGATAATGATTTTCTGTTAATTTCTTAATTTTCATTAAATTTACTTTATGACCGTATCTCTTTTTACAATCTTGAGACACACGAAATAAAATATTGTCAGAAAAAATTATCTTACCAGCATTTCTTGCAAATTGAATATCTGAAACCACTGGGTTTTTATGCTTTTGAACAAAACTTCCATTTAATAAAGATTTTGATTGAAATATTGATAAATCTTTAGAATTTAAATCATTCTTAGTTCTTTCTATGTTTGTTAGTAAAAACCAAATATTTTCATGCTTATATAAAACTGAGTCAGCAGCTTTATATCCCCTTAATAAAGTTTTGACAAATTTTAGTTTATAAGGGAAAGAAATAAATTCATATAAATCAATTCTTTTTTCTTTACTAGTTTCGGGAATTAAATAGAATTTATTATTTTCTTTAAAAACAAAAGGGAAGGATAAATGATAGTTTTTTTTTAAGATAATTTTTTTATTGATAAGTTTTTCATTTTTAAAGTCTAAAGTTGCGCAGCACAGATATCCATTTCCTTTTTCTATAAAAAACTCCTCAAAAAAAACATAAAAGCAACCTTTTTCTTTAATTAAAAAAGGATCAGCTCTACTTAAATTTTTTGGTTGATTAAATTCAATCCAATTAGAATTATTTTTTTTTCTATATATAATTTTCCATTGATGAGTTCCAAATAAAACATTAATAATCTTATATAACACTAAGTTAATCCTCTCATATTCGAACAAGCTTTTTTTCTTAATTCGGTACTCGAAACTCCAATAGTTCTTGGTAGCAAAAGAAGTCTTGAATCTGAAATTGGATTGGAGTTATCTTCTCCATGGACCAAAAGGTCAACATTATGTAAATCTAAAAATTTCTCATCTAATAACCATTTTGAGGGGACCACCTCATCTACATATTTAATAGCCATCAAAATTTCTCTTCTTTCACCAAAATTAAGTTCTGGAACATATCCTTTTTTATTCTTTATTTCTTCGTCGGTAGTTAAAGCTACAATTACATATCCATATTTCTTTGCATTTTTAAGCAATCTTATATGCCCATGATGTAATAAAGTTAAAGACATATCAACCATGACACGCTTAATTTTATTATCTTTAGACTCGGACATATTTTTTTAATTATTAACTTAAGGATAACATTAAGCCTGATTTAGAAAACTTAAATTTTGAAAAATTATGAGTGTAAATAATATATTTTACGAATTTAATTTAAATTTTTAAGTAAAGTTATTTGAATAATATTCATATTCAGTAAGATCAATTATTATATTAAATCTTTTTTGCAAGTATTATTCTATTTAAATAAATATTAGAAGTTCTGGGCGTAATTTTATAAGAAATTAAAGATAAAGTATTCAAGAATGTACAGATAATTAATCTTAGAAAGATTCTTATAATTCTTAATGGTATTTTATTTGTTATTTCAGTATTTATAAATGAGTTAATTAGTACAAATGTAGATGATAAATTATTACAAGTTAAAGATTGATTTAAGATTTTAAAACCATTTCTATTTAAAAGATTTTTAATTTCATATGCTGAAAATCTTCTTTCTGGATTATCACCTCCATCAAACCACATGAAAGGAAGAGATATTAATAAAGAGCCGTTGTCTTTTAAAACCCTTTTAATTTGATTAAGACAAAAATCTATATCATCACATTGATAAAGAACTTGAAAGCTTACAACTGAATCAAATTCTTTTTCCTTAAAGGGTATTTCTTTGCCATCATAAAATAAATCAGCTCTAGAATATGATTGATCATTTAATTCTAAACCTATATATTCTGTAAAATCAAACAAATCAACATAAGGTTTTTGTCCACATCCAAAGTCTAAAATTTTTCCACCTATAAGGTTTTTATATTTACTAATAGATTCGAAAAGAGTTTTTTGTGTTAAAAAATTAGGTGTTAAAAAAAAGTGTATAAGTCCAGGATTCCAATAACTTAATTTTTTATTTTTTTTCATAAAATTCTTCTAATAACAATTTTCATAATTTTCATTAAGTTGATAAATAATGTTTTTACATCCTTCTAAATAATTTTGCCATCTCCAATTACTATATCTTCGCACATATTATAAGTGTGAAAAAATTTGTTAAGAAAAAGTTTATTTTGAAGAAAAAAATTTTAAATAAAATTAATTTCTACATTAAATACTATTTTTAAAAAGGTATTTTATAAATTGGAAATTAATTTATAAAAAAAACACTGTTTTTTTTAATTAAGAAAATAGTTTTGATAAGGTAACCAACAATATGAATGTTTAGCAAATTTCAACCAGAATAACATACTAAAAAATGATAGAAAAATAATTGTATAAACTATATATTTATTTTTTACCTTATAAATTTGAGCTTCAGGTAAATTAGAAATAATACAAATACTTATTGGAAAGCAGTATAGTGAAAATCTATATGCTATGACATTGCTAATGAATATAAATGGTAAGAGAAATATTTCGAAACTAAAGAAAAAAATACAAATATTTTTTAAATTTTTATCAAAATTGAATTTACCGATATTAAAAATATATAGGATCATTGGCGCAAAGTTTAGAAGCCAAACAAAAATTGCACTTCTGGCATTCTTAGTATTTTGTAAATAATAAGTTAGTTTTAAATAAAGAGAATCAAAATTGTGAATAATTGATAGAACTATTCCTAAGGTGAAAATAAATACTAAAACAATTTTATATTTTCTTTTTTGTATTTTTCCTAAGTTAAGAAAAGCTAAACTGATAAATAAAATTGCAGATGAATGAAAAAATGGAGCGATTATTGAGAACAAATAGGCAAAATTAGATTTATTTTTTAGAATTAATATAATCGACAGCATTACAAAACCTATAGCTGCAGATTGTCTCAAAGCACCCATACCTACTACTATTAAAAAATAGGGATATGAAATTAATAGAGATAGATAAGTTCTTTTTAAGTTGAGGCAAAAGTAAAATAAAGGTATTAAAAAAAGTGTTGAGACTATTAATACAAGAAAATTAAAGTTAAATTTATAAGAAATTAATATACTTAAAGCTGTATATCCAATCTCCATAAATTTGTTATCTTTATCAGTAATAAAGGTACCCCAATCGCTCCAAGAAATAGAATTAAAATCTTTTAAATATTCGTGCCAATCACAACCAATTTCGACCCTAAAGCCAATAAAGAATAAAAGAAAGGTAAATACTATCGAACAAAAATATTTATTTTTTAAAAATGAATAATAGTTCTTGGTATTCTCTAATAAAGATAATATCGACAATAACAATAATGGAATTGAATAAAAAATCATTAGATAACTATATGTTGAAATAAATAAAGAAGATTTTTCATTATAAATAACAAGAATTATTCTATCAGTCGCTTTTTTATTTAAAAATGCTAAAAGATGTTTATTTAGTCTGATACTAAATTTAATACAGTAATGTTCGATTGCAAATGCAAAAATTAAATTTTTTCTTATAAGTTAAGGTAAGAATATGTATTAAAAGAGTGAGATTTGATCCATTTTTGTTTAATGTATAAATTAATTTAAAGTTGATTTATAGTGTTTATAATTTATTTTGATGAATTTTATAACTTCAAAAAAAGTTAACTAATTTTTAAGTTCTTTTTTTTTCCTATTTGTAAGACTTACTTTTCGAAAAGGGGATCACAGAAGAGTTAAATTTTACTTTATTGAAAAGTATCGTAATACTACAATAGATTGGTTAAAATAATTGGTATTAATAGCAATATCTTGATGGAGCCAAGCGGACTCGAACCGCTGACCCCCTGCATGCCATGCAGGTGCTCTACCAGCTGAGCTATGGCCCC
>MDTE01090359.1_pt1 | contig 46426 bp, 45 predicted proteins | sample 811231 | NCBI WGS metagenome assembly MDTE01 (sample SAMN05326651, study PRJNA326480) | marine metagenome | isolation source: seawater | place: Indian Ocean: Red Sea | collected 2010 | reverse complement strand
TCCTAAACTTATTCCGATCGCTATGAGCATGACGCCTACTAAGGTCCTAACTGTTTTCATTGTAACCTTTTGCAAGAATCTGGAACTCAAGTACGTTCCAAGGAATGCTGCAACAGTTGCAACAATAACTAAGCTAATACTATTACCTTCTGAAATAGCTGAAAAATCATCGGCGAAAAACGTGTACCCGTAAACTAGTATTCTGGTAATATCAACAATCATGGCGCAAACAGCTGTAGTACCAACAAAGGAACCCGTATCAAGCCCTGTCTTAGCTAATACGGCAGATCGAAGAGCACCTTGATGCCCAGAAAGGCCTCCAAAAAAACCAGAAACGGCACCACCAATTGGGACGAATTTTTGGGGTAATTCTATATTACGTAATGTAGGAATTAACTCAAACGCGGCAAAAAATAGGATGAGGATTGCAATTACAAGATTAAGAGTGGTAATACTAAAATTATATTCGCCCACACTATAGCTACCCAGTGGGGCTACGTCAGAAATCTGTACCAAAAGTAAGGCACCTAAAACAGCCATTGCAGCAGCAGGGAGCGAAAAAGCAACCACGGTTTTTAAATTCGCATTTCTCCCAACAAGAAGTATCTTAAAAAAATTATTTGAAAGATGGACAACGGCTGTAGATGCTACCGCCACTGGTATTGGGAAAAACAAAGCGAAGATTGGCATAAGCAAAGTTCCTAGGCCAAATCCAGAGTACAAGGCAAGAGCAGACACGAATAAAGCTGCCAAAGCTACTGCAAGGTAATCCATGTTCTCTCCATGTATAAAACTTTGTGCCTTAGACCATCATTATACATCGAAAAAGCCAGGGCTATGGAGTAGTGCGGTTATACTGGTGAAAATTGAGATTCCCATCTAATTTCTCGTAAATCAAATGCAGGACCATCCAAACAAATGAGTTTGTCTCCTAAATCAGTATCAACAACACAACCTTTACATATTCCTAGTCCACAAGCCATCTGGCTTTCTAGTAAACCAATAGTGTTCACCGTAAGAGTTCCGTCAACTGCCATCTCAGATAAAGCTTTCAACATTGGCAGAGGACCACAAGCATAAATTATGTCAGTTTTTTCCTGTACTTGTGATACAAGATGTGTCACAGGAGCTCTGATTCCTGCTGATCCATCATCTGTAGCCGTCATTTCAGTAACTCCTCGAGGCAACAATTGGGAAGGGTAGAGTCTATAGGAATTGCGTGCCCCTGCAAGAAGTGTAACTTTCAAGTTTCGCCCCACAGCTACATCTATCAAAGACGTCAGGGAAGCTATACCAAGACCACCAGAGACAAAAACAATATTCTCAACCGATGAATCTATTTCAATGGGTCTACCCAAAGGACCAATAACGTCAATCAGATCACCAGCAATGGCTTTGGAGAGAGCAAGTGTCCCTTTGCCCACCACTTGGAAAAGAATTGATATCTGCTCTTTCTCTACATCTACCCGATGAACTGCAAGAGGCCGGCGTAAGAATACACTTTCGTTACTACCTTGGCCAATATTGCAATCAACCATCAAGAACTGGCCCGGTTTAGACTCATAAGCTAACTCAGCGGATTGGAATACTATTCTGAACAATCCCATAGCCACCTGATCTGAAGAGATAACTTCTAGTTTATGCTCACTAGTCATTCAATGCCTGCCACATACTCTGATAACGGTCTAATATTATAATCGGCTCTACTTTGAGTATCAGTAACAGCATCCACTGCGACCCTAAACGTGTCTAAGCTTGTATAGCAGGGAATACCTGATTCTGTAGCCGCACGTCTTATCTCAAATCCATCACTTAGTGGCGTCCTTTGACCCGACATAGTATTGACCACCGCTTGAATGGTCCCGTCTTTAATGAGATCAACAGTATTGTTCGAACCTTCCTCGCTATATTTTGTCGGTACACCTTCGATGGGTATATTCATTGCTTCTAGAGCCGCTGCAGTGCCCTCTGTGGCATATACTTTATAGCCACCTGTTATTAATTTCTGGGTAATTTCTGCTGCCTCTTCCTTGTCACGATCTGAAACCGTCACCAAAACACTTCCTGTAACCGGCATCATCAAATTCGCGGCTTGCAAAGCTTTAAAAAGTGCTCTTGGAACAGAAGTGTCAACTCCCATAACTTCGCCAGTTGATTTCATTTCAGGACCAAGGTAGGTATCAGCACCGCTCAATTTTGCCATTGAAGATACAGGAGCCTTTACTGCAACCAAATTCTTTTTAGGAACAAGGCCACTTGTGTACCCCATACTCTCCAAGGTTTTCCCTAAAGTTATTTTTGAAGCTATTTTCACCATGGGAACGCCAGTAATTTTGGATATGAATGGAATTGTACGGCTAGATCGAACATTTACCTCTAACACATAAACGGTTGGAGGTGTAGATTTACCGGCCTCTGCTTCGTTTTGCATAATCACAAATTGAATGTTCATCAATCCTTTTATTCCAAAAGCTCGGCCTAATTCTACCGTATGGTCCACTACCATCTTTTCTTCTTCTGAAGTCAATGTAACGGCAGGGTAAATAGCCATGGAATCACCACTGTGAACTCCGGCCCGTTCTATGTGTTCCATTACACCCGGAATCAACACATTTTCTCCATCTGAAACGGCATCAACCTCTATTTCTTTTCCTTCCAGATATTTATCTACTTGGATGGGATTATTAGCATCGAATTCGACAGTTGCATTTGTTACGTATTGAATAAGTTCTTCTGGATCATGAACAATCTCCATCGCCCTACCGCCCAAAACGTAGCTTGGCCTGACCAGTACTGGATAACCTATTGCATCAGCGACAGACAACCCTTCTTCAATTGACGTCACGCCCGCTCCAGGAGGTCGCGGTATGCCAATTCTGGTAACAAATTCATCAAAAGTTTGTCTGTTTTCTGCTAAATCCACAACTTCTGGAGTAGTTCCTATAATTTTAAAGTTTCGTCGGTGGAGTGGGCCAATTAAATTGATCGCTGTCTGGCCTCCAAATTGAGCCGCAAAATTGACTTGTTGCTCATCTGTAGACGCATCAAATTTAGACTCATTCTCTATGACACTCGAAACACCTTCCTCATCTAATGGTTCGAAATAGAGACGGGTTGACGTATCAAAGTCTGTGGATACAGTTTCCGGATTGGAATTAATCATAATACTTGCTACGCCCTCTTCCTCAAGCGCCCAAGCAGCGTGAACCGAACAATAGTCGAATTCAATTCCTTGCCCAATTCGTGTCGGGCCACTACCAATAACAAGAGTAGAAGGGCCCTCTAAAGGAATCGCTTCGTTTTCATCCTCATAAGTACTATAGAAATAAGGAGTATAAGCCTCAAATTCCGCAGCGCAAGTGTCGACCATTTTATAGACAGGTTGTATGTTCCATTCAGATCTTAACTCTCTAACTTGCTCGGGAAGCCGATCTGCAAGAGTTGCTATTTGAGAATCAGAAAAGCCTAAACGCTTTGATTCCTTTAACAATTTTGGTGAAATTGATTCAGATAGCAAGCGTTTCTCCATAAGTAAAATATTATTAAGTTTTCTTATAAACCAAGGGTCAATACCTGTTTGAATTGATAAACCATCGAGGTCCACATCTCTTCTTAATGCCGCCATCAACGCCCATATCCGTAAATCATTAGCATGTAGAGGTAAAGTATGTGAATTAAAATTGTCCGCCCACCGATTATCTTCCCATAATAAATTATCTCCTGGTGCTTCCATTGAACGAACAGCTTTTTGCAATGCTGCCTCGAATGAGCGGTCTATAGCCATTACCTCTCCGGTAGCTTTCATTTGAGTGCCCAGACTCCTATCTGCAGAAGCAAATTTATCAAAAGGCCATCTTGGAATTTTCACTACACAGTAGTCCAACGCAGGTTCGAATGCTGCTGTGGTAGTTTGAGTCACAGCATTGGCTATTTCATCAAGCCTTTTCCCAACCGCTATCTTAGCGGCGACCCTTGCTATAGGATATCCGGTTGCTTTTGAAGCTAAAGCTGATGACCGGCTAACTCTTGGATTAACCTCAATGACATAGTAAGAAGACTCTGCATAGCCAGCATTTTCTCCTTTGCCTGCTATCAAATCATTAGGCTCTAAAGCCAATTGGACATTACACCCACCTTCTATTCCTAGTTCTCTAATAATCTTCAGGCTTGCCGAGCGTAACATTTGGTATTCTTTATCGGTTAAAGTTTGGGAAGGTGCAACAACTATAGAATCGCCCGTATGAACACCCATGGGGTCTAAGTTTTCCATATTACATACTGTGATACATATATCGGAAGAATCGCGCATTACCTCATACTCAACTTCTTTCCACCCAAGCAAACTTTTCTCTACCAATACTTGGCTTATAGGACTATACGATAAACCAGTAGTCACGTATTGATCCAATTCCTCTGGTGTATGAGCGATACCTCCTCCAGTACCACCTAATGTGTACGCAGGTCTAACAACTAATGGTAAACCCACTTTTTCCATAAACTCTTGTCCCTGTTCGATTGACGTAACGATCTGACTTTCTGGAACGGGTTCTCCAATCTTTATCATAATTTCCCGAAACAACTGCCGATCTTCCGCATTCCTAATGGTCTCCAGAGGTGTTCCAAGCAATCTCACATCATATTTATCCAAAATACCTTGATCTGCGAGTTCGACCGCTAAATTGAGGGCAGTCTGACCTCCCAATGTTGGCAACAATCCATCAGGTCTTTCTCTTTCAATAATCCTAGACAAAGAATCGACGGTTAAGGGTTCTATATATACAATGTCGGCAATTTCTTCGTCGGTCATTATTGTAGCCGGATTTGAATTTACCAATACAGATGTTACACCCTCCTCGCGAAGAGCTTTGCATGCCTGAGTCCCCGCATAATCAAATTCAGCCGCTTGACCGATTACAATAGGTCCAGACCCAATTACAAGTACTTTAGACGGTTTATTACTCATACATAATTTTCATCACATTTTTTATCGTTAAAACAGTTCATAGATATAAAACGGATTTATCTAAAAGACCTCCGGGCCTGCCACAAGAATCCAAAAAGCGATCCACGTAGCTATGAAAAATACTGGAAGCAAATTCCAAGCAATTTCCTCTTTTGGTAATAAACCTGGTTTTAATGTAGAGCCAGAGGATCTCAAAAAATCAGCTAAATCAGCTCTTAATTCAGGGTTATCAGCAGCTTCTTCTTGAACAATATCTTGCAAAGCTCCACCTTTAGCTCGAATTCTGGACACCGCCATATAGATTTCCATCCTCATACCCAGGCTTTTCTCTATTTCTCTTTTCCTATGTTGGACAACCCTAAGTGAACTGAGCATCTGTCTAAGCAATCCCCACCAAATAATCGTCAAAATAATAGCAATTAGGCTAACAAAAGTGACAATTGCTACTTTGAGTTCGCTTTGGCCAAGGCCATTTGGTAAAAACGTAATCCCAAGCATAGAAAGGGTTATTAATACCAAACTTGATAACCATATCCATTGGTGCTGGTGTGTCCAAAAAGAATCAAGGATTTCGTACTCGATTAATAGAACCTGCCTCTGAGATGGTTCTGATCCCTGGGTAGCCATTTGGGAACCTCCTAAACTATTCTAGTTTTATCATTGAAACCGACCAGTCACAAATCCTGTTACGGATAATGAAACAAACTCAACTCTATTCTAACGAGTTTTGTCAATCAAGTTAAGAAATCTATCAAAAATAAACTCATTCTCGAGAGGGCCTGGTGAAGCTTCCGAATGATATTGTATTGTTAGCACTGGTAGACTCGTATGTTCCAAACCCTCTACAGTCCCATCATTAAGATTTATCTGACTAATTTTTAGCTCTGAAGGTAATGAATCAACATCTACGGCATATCCATGGTTTTGCGCGGTCATTCTGACCATATCTGTGGACAAATCTTTAACCGGATGGTTGCCTCCTCTATGCCCAAATTTTAGCTTATACGTTTCGGCACCAAACGCACGCGCCGCGACCTGATGCCCCAAGCAAATCCCTAAAACCGGAACCTTCTCCACCAATTTCCTGGTTACTTCCACAATATCATCTAAATAACGCGGATCTCCTGGCCCAGGCGACAACAAAACCCCATCAGGGTTTAAATCCATAATATAATTAAAATCCGCGTTGCTAGGCACAACAGTCACTCTACAACCTCGATTTTGTAAAAGCCTAAGTATGTTGAATTTAACCCCTTCATCTAGAATAACAATATGCACAGCTTCATCATCATTTAATTGGTCGTTTTCTGTAGGCCAGGAATATGTTCCACTCGTAGAAACTCTTTGTACAAGATTTTGGTCTTCATAGCTTGGCAATTCATTCAATTTTTTTTCGGCCGCACCTATATCAGCATTTTGCGTTATCAAACCCATCATCACTCCATGACTGCGGATACGTCTCGTTAGTGCTCTTGTATCAATACCATAAATAGCTGGGATAGATTCTGACTTTAAATATTCGTTCAAGGTCATGTCTGAATATCTATTACTGGGAAACTCACAATACTCTCTTGCAACAAAACCACTTACCTGAATCTGGGAGGATTCAATATCACGATTATTAATCCCATAATTGCCTTGCAAAGGATATGTGGGAACCAAAATTTGGCCAGAATAAGAAGGATCAGTCAGCATCTCTTGATACCCTGACATCGAAGTATTAAAAACTACCTCGCCATGTGCTTCATTGCTAGAAAAGCCAAATCCAAAACCCTCAAAAACCGTACCATCTTGTAAAATCAGGAATGCTGGAATATTTTGATCACCTAGATCTGAATTCATTATCCACCTTTTCCTGTAAGAGCTCCGCCATTAATATCGAAAACAAAATTTCCTTTATGAATTGTCGCAACAATTTTCCCTTTAAGATTGCATCCGTCAAGGGGTGTATTATGTCCCTTAGAGATAAACTCATCGGATTTTACTACCCACTCGGCTTCCGGGTCTATAATAACTATATCGGCGACGCCTCCTTTGACAAGAGTCCCCACACCATCTTCTGCATATTCTAGTGGTAATATCGATACTGGTTTCGCCGTAAATTTCTCGATTAGCTCACCCATATGCATCTTTCCTGTTTCAACTAAAGTAGTGAATAGTAAGCTAAATGCAGTCTCAATCCCAGAAATACCTGGCATGGCATTACCAAATTCACCTTTCTTGTCCTCTATAGAATGTGGAGCATGATCCGTGGCAACAATATCAATTATACCCTCTTTTAAGGCGTCAATAAGTGCTTCGCTATCTATCTTTTCTCTTAGAGGCGGATTCACTCTAAAGAGGCTCGATCGTTGCTCTATATCAGGCCAACCAAAACCCGAGCCACGTTGTCCTAAAATTGAATCATGGGTGAAAACTAAATGATGAGGGGTTACTTCTGCCGACACTTGTATACCTCTTTTTTTTGCTAACTCCAAGTGTTCAAGAGAAAGCGCTGAGGATACGTGTGCAATATGTAAATGGCCTTGTGTTTTACCCGCAATTTCGATATCACGTGCAACTAAAGAAGCCTCGGAGGCTGCAGGAGATCCCGGTATTCCAAGCTTTTCAGAAATCCAACCTTCATGCATTACACCTTTCCTAACAATAAAGGGATCCTCGGAATGTTGAATCACTGGTAAATCAAGATCTTTAGCCCAATTCAGTGCTTCATGCATAAGTTGCACGTCGGTTAAAGCTGAACCATCGTCACTAAACCCAACCACCCCTGCTTCTTTTAGAGCCAACATATTGGTTAAGTTCATTCCGTCTCTGTTAATTGACAAGGCTCCTATTGGTAAAACACGAACCGTTGCCGAATTTTTTGAAAGATTGATAATATCAGAGACTGCTTTTTCTGAGTCGGTTGCGGGTATAGTATTTGGCATCGCACATATAGTAGTGAATCCTCCAGCAGCGGCTGCAGCAGTACCGGATTGGAAATTTTCCTTATGCGCTTCTCCGGGCTCCCTCAAATGACAGTGAAGATCTACAAATCCAGGCGAAACAACCATCCCCTTGGCATCAAAGATTTTCACTTTGCTGGGCAAAGGAGGAGCATCTCCTTTACCGACTTCCCAAACCCATTTGACTCTTTCTCCTTCAATCAGTACATCACAAATTGAATTACGATCCTGCTTAGGATCTACTAAGGTGCCACCTGTAATTAGCAAGGGAGTATTCTGGCTCACAAATCGATCTCTTTTTTGTTAACATCAGATAATAATAAATAGTGTAGCGATGTAATATATTTGTCTGCAACTTTATGAGGAGAGTCCAAAGAGTCAATGATCATCTCATTTAATGAAATTGAATACAATAACTCATAAAAACTATAAAATGAGTATGTTTCATTAATGTAAAACAAAAATGGTAAACACCATTCAGCACATTAAAATAAATAGTAGGGTTTAGGATGCTAACAAAAAAGAAACTATCCAAGCGAAGAGTCACAACCGCAGTGAGTTCCTTTTTACTGTTAATTTTCATTATCGGATGCGGATCACAAGAAGAACTATCAGGGGATAGAAATCTAATACCGGACAATAATCAAACTGAATCGCACTACAACACCGCCAATGAAACGACTAACTCAAACAATAAAATATCTAGTAATGCAAAAGATGTAAGCCAACTCGAAGAAACCCCGGTGATTCCGGTAGGAACTTCGGAATGGCGTAGAACAAATTTCCGTAAATTCCTAGCCGATTTAGATATTGAAGAAATATCATCTGGAAGCGTAGGGAGAGACGGCATCCCTCCAATTTATAATCCTTTATTCATTTCTATACAAGAAGCAGAGGAAATTGAATGGTTAACGGGCGATCATCCTGTAGCAATAGTCGAGATGGACGGAAACGTAAAAGCATACCCCTTAGGAATATTAACTTTCCACGAGGTTGTGAATGATACCATCGGGGATACCCCGGTAGTTCTAACTTATTGCCCTCTATGTTACACAGCAATTGGTTTTATAAGAGAAGTGAACGGCACGGTGCTAAATTTTGGAACGACAGGAAATCTAAGAAGATCTAACCTAATAATGTGGGATGATGTTACGGAATCCTGGTGGCAACAAATAACCGGTCAAGCGATAATAGGTGATCTTGCCGGAGAATCTTTAGATACTGTAAGCGTTAATATCTCTTCTTTTGATGAATACAAACGATCATATCCAAAAGGTTTAGTCCTTTCACCTGATTCCACAAACTACGATATGGATGAAATATATGGGAAAAATCCATACGTGAGATATGACGCTCCTAATACCCAACCTTTTATGTTTAAGCAATATATAGATAAGAGGCTCGACCCAGTAGAACGGGTATTGGGTATCAACATAAATGAAGATTACTTGGCAATACCATTCACCAGTTTAGAGGAGTCACTAGTTAGAGAATTAGAGCATAACGGAGAAGAGATAGTAGTGTTCTACAATGATAGAACGCTGTCAGCTTTAGATAAAGAATTGATTGTTGAATCTCGTATTGCCGGATCAGCATCAGTTTTTTTCCCATATATAAACGGAGAAAAGATTTATTTCTATAACGATAATGGAGTGATTACAGACAAAGGAACAAACAGTAAATGGTCACAGTTGGGACAAGCTTATGAGGGCCCATTGATGGGTGAAACTTTAGATACAATAGAAGCAACGAATATTTTGTGGTTTGCATGGGCTTCTTTTCATCCAGAAACGGGTATTGCATTTATCAAATAACTCTTATTATTACACTAAACAAGAAACCTTCTACAGGAGGAATCCATGCAAAAAAGTAACAGCCCGCTTTCAAGTTTAAATGAATTAGGACAATCTTTTTGGATTGACTATATAGATAGGGATTTACTAGAAACCGGCCAACTAAATAATATGATTGAACAAGACGGGCTAAGCGGCCTGACTAGTAACCCAAGCATATTTGAGAAGGTTATAAGTACGACTAATAATTATGATATAGATTTGAAAAAAGCTGCTGCTAAGAACCCGTCTGGTTCTCCTCAGGAATGGTTTGAGGAGGTTGCAATAAGAGACATCCAACAAGCTGCGGACACTTTAAAAAACGTATATGAAACAACCAACATGAAAGACGGTTACGTCTCACTAGAAGTTTCTCCTCTAATAGCTCGTGACACTAAAACCACAATAGAAGAAGCAAGGAGGTTGTGGTCGAGGGTTGGTAGGAATAACTTGATGATTAAAGTGCCTGCCACAGAAGAAGGTTTCCCTGCCATAGAACAATTAATAAGTGAATCTATAAACGTTAACGTAACGCTGATTTTCTCTTTAGAGCAGTATAAGAAAACTGCCCAGTCTTATATAAAAGGGTTGTCAAAAGTTCCAGCTCCAAATCAGGTAGCATCAGTTGCGTCTTTTTTCGTTAGTAGAGTGGATACGAAAGTTGATGCCCTACTTGAAAAAATCAATAAAAATACCAGTAAGCAGCTAGAGGGTAAAACTGCGATCGCAAATGCACGAAATGCATACAAACTATTTTATGATTTCTTCGAAAGTCCGGACTTCTTAAAATTAAAACAAAAGGGTGCTCAAGCCCAGAGATTATTATGGGGAAGCACTAGCACAAAAAATCCTAATTACTCAGATACTCTTTACATCGATCAGCTGATTGGCACTAGCACCGTAAATACCATTCCCCCTGCGACAGTCGATGCATTTAGAGACCACGGTCAAGCAACAATAACTTTAGACAATAATTCTTCAGCCAACGATAATACAATTTCAGGGTTAACAGCGCTCGGCATTAATTTGGAACAGGTTTGCGCCGAACTATTGGAAGAGGGGCTAACGGCATTTTCTGATTCTTATATTGGGCTTTTGGAAGCTGTATCTACTAAAGGATCTGAATAAAGAAAATAAACCCATCAAACGCTATAGGATGTTTATAATAGAATGATCGTTTGCCCCTGTAGCTCAGAGGATAGAGCATTGGTTTCCTAAACCATGTGCGTGGGTTCGAGTCCCGCCAGGGGTACCACCCTTTCTGATTGCCCCTAAGGTATATGATCACCCAGGGTGCCGGGTAAAAAAGTTGAACTCTCTCCCCGCAGACTCGAAAGCATAATCTGTTTTGACCTCTCTCTAGACGCCATCTTTTTCTTATCCGTAGTCAAATCAAAACAATACTCACAAGATACATCTTCCTCGTATTTGTCTGAGCGGCGATCTTCATCAGATAAGGGAGCATTACACCCTCGGCAAAGAGTATAATCACCCTTACTTAGGCTATGATTAACGGTAACTCGCCCATCAAAAACAAAGCAGTCTCCAATCCATTGGCTATCCTCTTCAGGCGTGTTCTCTATATATCTAAGTATGCCACCGTCAAGTTGTACAACGTTAGAAAAACCTTGCGCTTTCATATAATAAGCTGCCTTTTCACATCTGACTCCACCCGTACAAAACATCGCTACAGTTTTATCCTTATGAGATGCGAGTTCTTGATCAATATAGTGTTTGAATTCTTTAAAGGAATCAATGTTTGGTGTTACTGCACCCTTGAAGGTGCCTAGCTTACTTTCATAGCTGTTTCGTGAATCAATAAGCAATACATCTTTATCAGAAATTAATTTATTCCAGTCAGAATAATTAACCAGCTCTCCCCTTTCCTTATCGGGATCAATAGATTCCCCCAACATACTAATAATCTCAGATTTTATTTTGACTTTCATCCTATAAAAGGGCATGGTCAAGCTACTAGAATGCTTTATATTTAAGTTATCAAAACCTATAGATCGCAATAATTGTTCAAATTTCTCTATTGCATCGGGGTGCCCTGCAACAGTGCCATTTATGCCTTCTTTTGCAATAATTATAGAACCACGCATTTTATTTGATATACAAAAAGACTTTATCTCATTCTTGATCCGCACATCCTCAATGACGTGTGAAAAACAATAAAAACTAGCTATGGAAAATTCGCCATCCATTAATTACCTCTGAACCAGTATGGCAAGAAAATCATTTCTAAAGTCAAACCTATTAAGATTATCCAGGTTAGATCTCGATCAAAAAACAAAACAGACAGGGAAATAAGAATGAAAAATACCCCTAAACTAATAAGCAAATTGCCATTCTTAAGACGCTTTTCTCGACTATCACCAAGAAATTTGGTCATATGGCAATAAAATGGGTGCTTTCTTTCTTCTGCTTGTGTCATCGTTTAATGATATAGACACAGTTCACGTCAATCAAACGAAACCTGCAAAAATATTATTAGTTACTAACTGGTATTTTATGCAAATACCATGCGGAATACATACTAGAAAATCATTGAGTTCAACATAAAACACAAGGCCTCAAAACTCAATACGAAAACGCGTTGATAACCTGGCAACACAATGTACAAATAAGGTGTTAATATTATTATAAATGTTCGTTAGGATGAGGAATGCAAAACAGTGACGGCACACTCCTAGATGTAGATGGTTTTTACCATTTGGTAAAACAAGCAAATCTCAATATATCCGACGAGGAAATAAATAAGCTTTATAAAGCTTATTTACCGTTACAAAAGCAAGTAAGCTTGTTGCACCAAATGGATCTTGGGGATCTCCCTACATCAACAACATTTTTACCCAACAAAACAAAGAATGATACACAATAATGTATAAACACGAAGAAGAACTATGCTTTCTTTCAATTAAAGAAGCATCTGCCTTGATTCGAGACAAGGATTTATCACCTCTTGAGCTAACAAAAGCTTTTTTAAATAGAATCGAATCATATGACGAATACCTTCACAGTTATGTGACGGTTCTAAAAGAGAGTGCTATAAAATCTGCTACTGCTGCTGAAAAAGATATAATACAAGGAAATTATAAAGGCCCACTTCACGGAATTCCCATCGCCGCTAAAGATCTCTATTCTACAGAAGGTATACGAACAACAGCACACTCGAGGGTGATGGCAGATAACACTCCAACCTTTGATTCAACGGTAATTCAACGCTTAAACAGCGCAGGTGCAGTAATGCTTGGCAAACTTGCTATGAGCGAATTTGCTTTGGGGAGAGGAGACGAAAAAGAGTTATTTCCATCTGCACGAAATCCTTGGAACTTAGAACATCTTCCTGGTAGTTCTAGTTCAGGGTCTGGATCAGCAACAAGTGCAGGATTATGCATGGCTTCCTTGGGATCAGATACTGGAGGATCCATTCGGGGACCTGCCTCATTCTGTAACATCACCGGTATAAAACCATCTCTCGGACTGGTAAGCAACCATGGTGTAGTGCCTCTGGCTTGGACTCTTGATACATGTGGCCCTATGGCACGATCAGCCGAGGACGCTGGAATGATGCTTCAAGCGATAGCGGGCAAAGATGGAAATGATCCTGCAACAAAAAATGCTCCATCGGACGACTATGATTTAGAGTACATGGATGATTTAAGAGGACTAACTATCGGGGTTCCTCGTGATTTCTTCTTTGAAAACCAACGAGACCTTGAGCCAAAAGTATCAGCAAGTGTTAATCAAGGAATTAAAACATTAGAAAATTTGGGCGCGCAAATCCGAGAAGTTCATATCCCTAGTTTAAAATATACTGTAGCTAATACAGTAATTATGTTGAGCGAAGCATACTCTTTCCATGAAGAAAATTTAAGAACAAGGCCTCAAGATTACGGTCCAGTGAGAAGGCAATTTTTACTTGGAGGTTTGCTAAGGTCTTCTGACTATGTCCAGGCGCAGCGAGCAAGAAAGGCAATCTCCTTAGAACTTTCAAAAGTAATGGATGAAGTAGATATACTTATAACTCCATCTTTTCCTTTTACAGCGCCTAGGTTTGATGACAGGGACCAAGCTCGTTATGGAGCGGGTTTCAGATTCTTGGCACCATTTAATCTATCTGGCCTTCCTGCAATGTCTGTTCCATGTGGATTTGATGAAAATGGCCTTCCTATAGGTATGCAAATCGTTGGCAATTTCTGGGAGGAAAGAAAAGTGTTATCGATTGGCCACATTTACCAACAAAATACGGATTGGCATACAAAACGACCCTCTTTAGATTTCCCTGATCTTAAATAATCGGATAATAATAATTACAATAGAATACCAAATGATCTAGGAGAGCAAATATGCCACTGCCAAAGAAAATACTTCTTCTTGGGTCAGGGGAATTAGGTAAAGAGTTTGCTATAAGCGCTAAGCGCTTGGGCTGCCATATAGTAGCCTGTGATAATTATCCCAATGCTCCTGCACACCAAGTCGCAGACGAGCAAGAAGTATTTAATATGCTAAGTGCTCCAGAACTTAAGAACATAGTTGCAAAACATACTCCAGATATAATTGTTCCTGAAATAGAGGCTATACGAACTGAAGCACTTATTGATTTAGAATCACAAGGTATACAAGTGGTCCCTAATGCAAACGCCGTAAATTACACTATGAATCGTGATCGGATCAGAGATTTAGTTGCACAAAATTTAGGAATTAGAACAGCAAAATATGGATATGCGGAATCTGAAAAAGAATCCTTGGACGTAGCAAATTCAATAAAATATCCACTAGTTATGAAACCTGTTATGAGCAGTTCTGGGAAAGGTCAAAGCCTTGTAAAAAGTGAATTGGAACTAAAACGCGCCTGGGAATATGCCCAATCTGGCATGAGAGGGGATAGAGAACGGGTAATACTAGAAGAATATATAGATTTTAAATACGAAATAACGCTCTTAACAATACGACAAAAACAAGGCTCTACTCTATTCTGCAGCCCAATAGTTCATCGGCAAGAAAGAGGCGATTATCAAGAGTCGTGGCAGCCCATTGAAATGAACCAGGATCGCCTCAGTGAAGCACAAGAGATCGCAAAAAAAGTAACCGACCAACTAGGAGGCGTAGGATTATTTGGAGTTGAGCTATTTATAACCGATGATGAAGTTATTTTTTCAGAGCTTTCACCAAGACCACATGATACTGGAATGGTAACTCTAGTTTCCCAAAATCTAAGCGAGTTCGATTTACATGCAAGGAGTATATTAGGCCTCCCTATACCAGAAATACTTATAAACAAACCAGCAGCGAGCCATGTAGTCTTGGCTGAAAAAGATGGGATGTCACCAAAGTATATTGGGGTAGAAGACGCTCTCTCTATAGCCGGCGTCGATGTACGAATCTTTGGCAAAACGACATCCAGGGTTAACAGACGAATGGCGGTATGTCTTGCAACCGCAGATAGTGTGAAAGAAGCTCGCCAGAAAGCGTCTAAAGCCGCGAAGCTTATTAGCTTGGAATACGAATAAATCTAGGTAGTTGCAATAGCTCCTGGAACCGTCAAAGATACAAGAAAAAGTACCAATACAACCAATACAAGTACAGGTATATACGCCAATAAGACCACACCGACAGCTTTAAATGTTGAATCAAAGTTGAAGGATACTCTTACTGCGACCACCATAGCACTTAGACCCCAAAGTTGGACGACAACTTCAAAAAGTTGCCCTGCCCCGGGTATTAGAGATGCAAATGCAAAAAATTGAGGAGCGTTTGCGAACCCAAGCGTCCTGAGCATACCTACGAAACCAACGGCAGCCATCGGGCTCGGAAAAAGTTTAGTTGCGACAATATAAATAACCGAGGCCCAAACGGCCCACCCAATAAGGTTTCCTATGATCGAATATAGAACAGATACAAATGAAATCCCTGGATTTCCAATTAAACCCACAATTCCCGCTACAACTGACGTTCCAACTACAACCATCAGCGCAGGCCACGTAGCGGTAATATCGGTTCCAACTTCTCTATAAGTAGCGGAGTTCAGCCTAGCAGCGCCTGATAAACGCTCTACAAAACTATTTTTAGCCTGGAATTCCAATGCGTACCTCCATCAGATTAAGACTTTACCAAATGAGACAGCTCATTTTTCTTAAATTTTTCAACTTTGGGATCGATCATTATTCTACAGTAAGGCGCATTGCCATTACGCTCATAATATTTTTGGTGGTAATCTTCCGCTACGTAAAAAGTTGCGGCTGGAGCAAGTTCAGTCACCACAGAAGATGGCCAAGAAGATTTTTCATTGATTTCTTCAATTAATTGCGTAGCTACTTCTTCCTGGTGTTTATCCTTGAAAAATATTATAGATCGATACTGGGTGCCAATATCGGGCCCCTGCCTATTAAGTGTTGTTGGATCATGAATCGAAAAGAAAATTTCAAGGATTTTTCTTATGTTTATAGATTCACTGTCGAAAAAAACTTCCACTACCTCTGCATGGCCTGTCTCGCCAGTACAAACAGCTTCATAAGTTGGGTTCTCTACATGCCCTCCTGAATATCCAGAGACAACTTGATTCACTCCCGGAACCAGCTCAAAAACTGCCTCTATGCACCAAAAACAGCCACCGCCTAGAACAATAGATCCTGATTCATTATCCATAATATATCTCCGTATTGTTAAGTGGAGCTGAGGGGATTGGAACCCCTGACCTCCGCATTACGAACGCTACTTGCGTACGTATGTCCACTATATATAAATATTGACCCGTTTTACCTACGGTTGCTTGTATTTTACAGTAAAAATGCTGAGATAATATTTTAATTGCTTATAATGGATTTATGCTAAATAAGGTTACGTCGTTTTTTAAGAAACGTTGGTCTAGAGAAAATGGATATAAACAAGTTCTCGTAATCGCATTCCCACTGATTTTAAGTACTGGATCATGGTCTATACAACAATTCGTGGACAGAATGTATCTATCATGGTATTCACCCGATGCTTTAGCAGCCGCCGTACCCACCGGGCTCCTTAGCTTTACTATAGTCTCTTTTTTTCTTGGCACCTCCGGCTATGCCAACACTTTTGTTGCCCAATATATTGGAGCCGGAAGATCCGAAAGAGTAGGCCCTGCAATGTGGCAAGGAATCTATATTGCAATTATAGGTGGGCTGGTAGTCGCATCAACCGTCTTTATTGCCGATCTAATTTTCGATTTTGTTGGTCATGATCCAGCGGTCAAAGCACTTGAAAAAGAATATTGGAAATATCTGGCAATAGGAGGGTTCTTCCCCATTGGTAAAGCAGCTGTCTCATCATTCTTTAATGGCAGGGGGAAAACATATCCGGTCTTGTGGGCAAGCCTAGTAGGTATGTCAATCAACGTAGTTTTGAATTATATACTAATTTTTGGAAAGCTAGGATTACCTGAAATGGGGATAGGCGGAGCCGGACTAGCTACTATCATATCGGAACTATGTAGTTTCATTATGCTCTTATATATGGCTCTTTCAGGAAATAATAATGCAAAATTTAAGACAATTTCTGGATACCGTTTCGATAAACTATTATTTTTCAGACTAATAAAATTTGGTATACCGAACGGTGTCCAGTTTTCTCTGGACATACTGGCATTTTCAATTTTCATTCTGCTCATTGGTAGACTTGGTACTCCGGAATTAGCAGCTTCAAATATTGCTTTAAATATTAGTATGCTCTCCTTCATGCCTATGATAGGAATGGGAATCACCGTGTCAATATTGGTCGGACAATCATTGGGTGGTAATAGACCAGATATGGCGAAGAGAGCTACCTTCTCCGCACTCCAAATGGCATCTTTCTATATGGGCAGTATTGCTTTCTTGTATGTAATTGTGCCTCAATTATTCATATATCCTTTTTCCGCCCAAGCCGATCTTGTTGAATTCCAAGAAATTAAAATCCTTGCTATTACAGTCTTGAAATTCCTTGCTGCATGGACTCTCCTTGATTCCGTAGCGATAGTGATATCCTCAGCGCTAAAAGGAGCTGGAGACACAAGATTTATTATGTTTGCAATGGTTGGCATATCGATCACTTTTTTGATACTACCAACTTATATAGCTTTAGAAGTATTTGATTTGGGGTTAACGGCTGCATGGTCAGCCGGATTGGCCTATATGATCAGTCTTGCTGTTGCATACGGACTCAGATATAAAATGGGAAAGTGGACGTCCATGAAAGTGATAGAGCAACCATCGTCACTTATAGAAGGTTAAATAACCCCTCCCAAAAGACAAATAACAAAAAGAGGAATATTGTGATGGCCCAAACGATTAGTTTTGATAGCATTTGCTTCACCACTCTTACTCATCTCTGCCTAATAAATTAATAAGCTCCTGTTTTTCATCTTTCGACATATTTTTGATTATCGCTTCTCTTTGCGCTGCTTCACTGCGACTTGCTGATTCTTCTTTGTATACTAATTTACAGGGCCGATGTGATCGAGTATATTTAGCGCCGCCTTTGATTTCTCCATTGTGTTGTTTGAGACGCTTTTCTAAGTTATTTGTGATACCGCAATAGAGACTATCGTCGCTACATTGAAGTATATAAATCAGCCAATTATTCTTAGATTTTGTATCCATAATTTTATTTAGCCTATTCCAACAATTCTTGTCAACGCTAAGTTAATTTATAGCAACTGTTTTTGTTTTTGCAAAAAGAACCAATACATTACCAATAATGATCAACACAACTCCAACGAGCCCTACTCCGCTCCATTGATAATCCTCAAATAGCGTTGACAACAGCAAGGCAATAACTGGTGTAAAAATAAAGACATACGAAGCCTTGTCGGCTCCAATATTTCCTACCAACTTAAGATAAGAGCCAAAACCCAATACCGAAGCAAAAAGGGCTAAACTTATCAAGGAAACAACATAACTATAGCTGACATCGAAACCGAATTTGATATCGCCAATTCCTGTATAGGCAACTAGAAGAAGAGAGCCATAAAGCATACTAAATGCATTGCTTTGGACCAAAGGCATTTTCTTTGCCTGCATTTCACCCGACAACAGGGTTCCTATTGAGGCAACAAAAGTGCCCACTAGAACCCAAATAAAGCCCTTAACCACCCCAGACTCTAATGACCACACAGTGGCCCTAATTTCATTAGAAAATATTACAGACAAGCCGGCAATTCCGACTACCCCACCTATCAATATAGGCCATCTAATTGGGTATTTGAAAAAGATAAAACCGTTAAAAACTGTAAACAGTGTCAGAGTTGAAAAAATAAGGGCTACTAAGCCGGAGGCCAGATAGAAGCTTCCAAAGTAGACACAAATATAATTAACAGAGAACAGGAAAATACCCAACACAATCCAGTTGAGATGGCTACGCCACGGAAAAGATAAGTTAATACCCCGAATAATGCACCAGCAAAACAATATCAAAGATGCAATCAAAAAACGCCATGCGATTGATACCTGTGGTGCGACTTCACCTAATTGAAAGGTGATGGCAAGCCATGAAGTTCCCCAACAAAATAGTACTAATGAATAGAGCGCTATATTCATGATTTGTGACGACCCCAATGAACCTCACTAAAACGGTTGAATTTATATATATAAAGTGTTGGTGGAGCTGAGGAGGCTCGAACTCCTGACCTTCTGATTGCGAACCAGACGCTCTCCCAACTGAGCTACAGCCCCATTGTGATTCATTCTATAACCCATATGGATCACTTCCAAGAGCTGTAAATATACAACTCGTTTCGAATCTAGTGACATATAGGTATATTTGTTTAATAATTGATTTATAGGGGGAGGACTGTTCAATTGAAAAGTGAACAAAACTTAGACCAAGCTCGAAAAAGATTGCTAGAGATTATTCTAGAATACGGTTTTGAACGCGGTGTATTTCGTTTAACTTCTGGAAAGCTCGGTGCATATTACATAGATTGCAGAAAGGTCAGCCTTCACCCCGAGGGTGCATCGCTAATAGGAACATTATTATTGAATGAATTACGCGGTTTAGAAGTCGACGCAATAGGAGGATTAACTCTCGGAGCAGATCCAGTGGTAACCGCTGTTGCTATTTCCAGTTTCCAAGAAACTAATAACCCAATCAACGCTTTTATTGTTAGAAAAGAAGCGAAGCAGCACGGCAAAAATCAAGGTATTGAAGGCCCAGATCTAACAGATAATGCTAAGGTGGCAATTGTAGACGACGTAATAACTACTGGGGGTTCAGCCTTACAAGCTGTTGAACGTGTTGAGTCAGTAGGTGGTCAAGTTCAATGCATACTGTCCATAGTCGACCGTTTGGAAGGTGGGAGAGAAGCTATGGAAGATTTAGGATATAAGGTAAAGTCAATATTTACTATAGAAGACCTGGGTATTACAAAAGAGGAAATAGAAGAATTTGAAAGAAAAGTACAGTTGGGCGAAATTGTTGGTTAGCTAGAGAATTCGATATTAACGGTAATCATCAAAATATTATGAATATCCAAGAAAATCAAACCCTTACTTCGATAGCCGGTATAAAAGTCGGGCACTATACCGACTTGAAAGGTGCAACTGGATGCACAGTCGTTCTAATGCCAGAAGACGGAGGTGTAGCCGGTGTTGAAGTTAGGGGGGCTGCCCCAGGCACTCGAGAGACCGACCTATTAAAATCTGGGACGCTAGTTCATCGAATCCACGCAATACTTTTAGGCGGTGGAAGTGCTTTTGGGCTGGCAGCAGCGGATGGGGTCATGAAATACCTTGAAGAACGAGACATAGGGTTCAAAACAAGATCAGGACCCGTTCCCATAGTACCAGGAGCAATTCTTTTTGATTTGGGTATAGGAGATCCCCAAGCAAGGCCAACAGCAGAAAACGGTTATCAAGCCGCGATCTCCGCATCGAGTGATGAAATTACTCAGGGAACAGTAGGTGCGGGAACTGGAGCTACTGTATCTAAATTTGGTGGCATGGAAAATGCTATAAAAGGTGGGATAGGGTCAGTTACAACAAAAATGAACGACGGGTTCTCCGTTGGCGCTCTTATAGCCGTTAATAGTTCCGGAGACATACAGGATCCAGAAAGTGGAATTTTAATTGCCGGCAGTAGAAGAGGGGAACGCCAATTTGAAAGTTCCCTGAATCTTCTCAGGAACTCATCTGGGCAAACCCTTCTATCAGAAGATACGAACACAACAATAGGGATTGTGGCGACCGATGCTCCGATTAATGTAGAGCAGGCTAATAGATTGGCAATTATGGCGCATAGTGGGATTGCTCGTACAATCGTTCCGTCATACGGTATGGGAGATGGCGATACTTTATTTGTGGTATCAACAGCAGGAGCAGCTCAAGAAAATGAATATGATGGGGACCTAACAAAATTAGGAGCACTAGCTGCCTGGGCGGTAGAAAAATCTATAATTAACGCAATCAACAATGCTGAAACTATATCTGGAATTCCATCTTCAGACGAATATTTAAGAAGTTAGAAAGACACAAATCGTGCCATCAGAACAAAATTGGAAAGCTTTAGATATCTCGTTTTTAGGGGCAGGTTCGGTTGGATCAGCTCTAGCAACCGCTCTAAAAAACAGAGGCTATAATATCGTCGGAATTGGCAGTAAATCAAAAACCTCAGCAAGAAATCTCGCAAAGAAAATACAAACTAAGTTCTACGAACATCCTAATGAATTGATTGCTAATTCCGACGTAACTTTCATAGCAGTTCCGGATGATGCCCTGAATGAATTGATACAAGCGTGCGATTGGAAACCTGGCCACATTATTATCCACACTTCGGGTGCTATAGTACCTTCCACGAATAAAAATTCTTTAATAATAGGAAATTTCCATCCACTACAGACATTCATCGAAGGAAGCATTCTTCCCAAAGATACTTCTTTTGCTATCGAAGCTAATAACGAGGAACTGCTCCTATCTCTTACCAATCTCGCTGAAAATCTTGATGGCAAAGCTATAAAACTCCCTAACGAATTAAGACCGTTATACCATCTATCAGCTGTACTCGCTTCAAATTACTTAGTTACTCTATTAGCTTTATCAGCCCAAATATGGGAATCTTTCGGATATAAGTCTCAACAAGGCTTGGATGCGCTGTTGCCTTTAGTACAAGAAACAATCCATAATATAGGAGTACACGGGGTTAATAAGGCGCTCACAGGCCCTATTAGCAGGGGAGATATAGGTACTATATCGAAACACCTAGAGACATTAGAGCAAAAAGCAGATAACATATTGCCTCTGTACTGCGAATTCGCGAAACATACAGTGGGAGTCGCGAAAGCGAATGGGAGTATAAGTGAGGAAACGGCAGAACAGATTATGGTTTTGCTGGAAGTAAATCAAAATCGAGGAGGACCGAGTATATGATCCGTTCTATGATGGCGGGTAAAATACACCGAGCTACGGTAACTCAAGCAAACGTTGATTATGAAGGTTCGATAACAATTGACCCAGATTTAATGGATGCTGCGGGAATTCTACAATACGAATTAGTTCAAGTTCTAGATATAACCAATGGAGCTAGGCTAGAAACCTACGCGATAGAAGGCACCAGGGGTAGTGGGGAAGTATGTGTTAACGGTGCAGCAGGTCTATTAGTCCGAGACCGAGATCTTGTGATAATTTTGCACTTTATTCAAATGAGCGAAGAAGAAGCCTGTTTGATGAAGCCAAAAGTAGTTAGAGTCGACAAAAATAATAAAATAGTATCCACAACAGATAAAATAGAGGCACACACTTTGTATTAGTGTTTCAAGTCAACGATATGCGCACAAGTATTCAACAAATACAACGGTACAAGAATAATGACGAACTGTTCCCAGTTCTTACCGCATACGACTATCCAACAGCTAAGATCATTGACGAATCCGGCGTTCCGATGATCCTTGTAGGCGACAGCCTTGGTAATGTAGTACTAGGATATGAATCGACCGTCTTCGTCACGATGGCAGATATGCTTCATCACACCAAAGCAGTGGTTCGGGGAAGTGAAAAAGCTCTAGTTTTAGCTGACATGCCATTTATGAGTTACCAGACAAATTCCTCCGACGCGCTAATTAACGCTTCTAAATTCCTTCAAGACGCCGGTGCACAAGCAGTTAAATTAGAGGGCGGTGAAACAATGGCTGAAACAGTGGATACACTTGTTTCTCGAGGTATCCCCGTTGTAGGCCACATTGGATTCACTCCTCAATCAACTTATCAAATAGGCCAACGAGTCCAAGGAAAAACAGTAGAGGGGGCTCTGCAGTTAGTAAAAGATGCTCAAGCGATAGAAGATGCAGGTGCGTTTGCAATTGTTTTAGAACTAATACCCAGTGAAGTCGCTGAGATCATTACAAACAAACTTACAATACCGACCATAGGTATAGGGGCAGGCCCGAACTGCGATTCACAAGTACAAGTAGTAAGTGACATGCTAGGATTATTTACAGATTTTGTCCCAAAGCATGCGAAACCATATGCTGAAATATCAAATGCTATGAAAAATGGTATTGGAAATTATGTTGAAGAAGTTAAATCAGGGACTTTCCCGTCACAAGATCACGGATCAAATTTAAGTGAAACCGTTCTAAATGAACTTAAATCACGTCTTTAAACCTAAAACATTTACCAATAACGATTCGGAGCTTATGCAATAAATGCTTATAGTTAAAACAATACAAGAATTTATTGATGCCAAGAGCGATATAGGTAGAAAAGATACTCTAGGGTTCGTTCCAACAATGGGGTACCTTCATGACGGGCATATTGAGCTCGTCAAGCGCGCTCGGAAAGAAAATAAGTTTGTGGTTGCCTCCATTTTTGTTAACCCAACTCAATTTGGAGAAAATGAAGACTTATCTTCATACCCCAGAGATTTCTCAAGAGACAAAAAACTCCTGGAACAAAATAAATGCGATATCCTGTTCTACCCTTCAGCAAAAGAAATGTACCCGTCTGTACAACCTATGGAGACTTTTGTTGTGCCTGGGAAAACAGCTGAAAGATTGGAGGGGCAATTGCGGCCTGGTCACTTTAGGGGTGTTACAACTATCGTTTCTAAGTTACTAAATATCGTAGGACCTACAACAACTTACTTGGGACAAAAAGACGGTCAGCAAGTTGCAGTAATCAAAAAATTGGTCAGTGATCTAAATTTTTCTACTAAAATAGTGGTTGTACCGACGGTTAGAGAGCCAGATGGACTAGCTCTTTCAAGCAGAAATACATACCTAACTAGCGCACAGAGAAAAAAAGCCCCGTACTTATATTCATCGCTTTTAGAAGCATTTTCTCTATATAAAAAGGGAGAAACCAACACTAATATATTAAAAGAGAGTATTATCAAGCATTTAAAAACTGACGAGGAAATTAGAGTTGATTATATATCAGTAGCAGATTCCAATTCCCTTGAAGAGCTAGAAATAGCGAGAAAAGGATGTATGCTATCAGCCGCTATTTGGCTTGGTAATACAAGATTAATTGATAACATTATTTTAGATTAAATTAATTGGAGTAACTGAATGGAATGGTCTGAGTTAAGAAAAGAAATTCAAAATCTAAAAACAGATTCGAGTCTCACCCCTACTGCAATTGCTTCAGCAGGATCTGATCTAATTTATCGTGTTCTATCAGAAATGTATATTGGGGAGCCCGAGCCACTACGTAAAATCGCCTTAGCGATATCTGATTCCCAACCAACTGTAGTAGCCCTTAGAAATGTAAGTGTCGCTGTAGTAAGAACAGCTCAAGAAGCGAGAGTAGGAGACCGAATGGCAGCCGCAGGCAGAGCAGCTAGCCGACTCAAGCGACTAATTGACAAAACTCCAAATGAATTGGGGCGTAGAGGGCAACCACTAATCGAAGATAATTCTAACGTCGCAATTTTTGGATATTCATCCGCGGTGAAATATGCGACTACCATGGGCCAAGAAAAAATTAAGTCCCTTCTTATTATTACCAGTAACTCTTTTAATGATTTAGATGAAAAACTACCGACTTTAACTGGAGGAAAAGAGAACAAAAAACTGCTAAAGGAGCTAGATTTTAATACAGAGGTAATAGACTGCTTGCTACTGGGATGTACCGCATTTTTAGCAAATGGAACTATAGTTGCCGAATCAGGAACAAAAGAATTAGTAGAAAAATGTTTCGAAAAAGATATAAAAGTACATTTTTTTGCAGATACTTTGAAGTTAGCGCCCTGGCTTCCAAAAGCAACTTCTCATACAGAGTATTTAGATATAATACCGGGTAAATACGTAGACCATGTCGTTACTGAAGACGGAATAAGAAGGCCCGACCAACTCCTCGAGGCAGCCGCAGATCTAGCACCAATGTGGGACAAACTGCGAACCGGCGATATTTAATATAACTATCAATTTTTCCTGTTATGATTAATAGCAAAACATCCTTTATTTTAGATAATATGTAACAAAATTTACAGGAGTTAGAATTGAGCGAAAATAATGATCCTCAACAGCCAGAACAAAACCTTGTTCTATATAAAAAAACAGATAATTATGCAATTATTACGATCAATAGACCGGACGTATTGAACGCCATTAATAGTGCAACAACGGATCAATTACTTAAAGCATTCACCGATGCAGAAGAAGACGACGATATTAGAGCTGTAATACTAAACGGGGCCGGTCGGGCATTTTCTGCTGGTGGAGATATAGCAGAGTCATCAGCAAGAATATTATCCGGAGACTCAGATTCGAACGAAACGGGTGGCCCCGGAGTAGTGCATATGAAAATATGGGAACTATCAAAACCCGTGATTGCCGCAGTGCATGGCTACGCTATAGGACAAGCTTTTGAACTTGCTGCGGCATGCGATTTTACTGTCATGGCAGATGACGCGAAAGTGGGAGAGATCCAAATAAGGCACGGCTATGGGCCACCAGTATTGATGACGCCATTTGTAGTAACACTAAAAAGAGCAAAGGAAATATTACTCCTAGGAGATACTATCGATGCAAAAGAAGCGCTATCAATGGGGCTAGTGAACAGAGTCGTTCCTGAGAAGGATGTAATGGAAGAAGCAGAATCCATCGCAAAAAGAATTGCATCATTACCAAAGAAAACAGTCCAAATGAACAAGGCTTTAGTTAACCGATCATATGAACTATCTGGTTTCAGATCAGCACTAAACTACAGAGATGACCCTAATTTTGCTGATTTATGGAAAGAATCCCAGAATGATGATGAAACTAAAGATCGATTGAAAGTATTACAAGAAAAAGGTTGGGATGCATTTAGGAACGAGCGCGACGCAAATTATCACGGCCGCAGTGTCGAAGAAGAAAAACAGGCTAGAGAAGGAAAATAGATCCTCATGGTAACTTAAAAAGGCCCCTTTGACAGGGGCCTTTTTTACCGACTAGTTAAGTTACTTGGGTTATATCTACTCTTCCTTCGCAGGAGCTGCAGGAGGTTCTTCATCATCGATGACTTGCCATTTCACTAATGTCCAATCATCTGTAACATCCTCAAAAACTGCTTCCACTCTTTGGTTACTTCGCAGTTCATGATTAAGTTTTTGTTCCTGTGTCAAACCTAATACATTCCCAGTCATTCTTACACCTTCATCAAGTTGAATAGTAGCATTAACATAAGGAACTTCTTCGTTGAATGCTGGTATTACAGATTGATAAACCATCGTGTAAGAGTAAACTCGTCCTTTTCCACTTACTTTGGTCCATTCCAACTCATCCATAGGCGTTAAATCACCCGTAGACACTTCTCTGGGTGGAAATACGAATTTATTGTTCCTACGATCATACTGAACCCAAAGCTCATGCTTCTTGGTACCATCCCAAAAGGGTTTAGATACCTCAGGGTTCAACTGGGGATTAGGTAAAGGTTTATTATATCCAGATTCTTTACTGGAAGCCTTCTTCGCCTTGGCAGGCTTTTTCCCTTTTGGCGCATCTCCGTAAGTCATATCTAGAACCTCACCTTCACCTTTCTAAATCTAAACTAATTAGTCTTATAGATCTTTGTCTTATTAAAGAGCGTTCTCGGAACCGAGAACCAGCGTGCACATACTGCTCGCAGTACCGCCTCAACCATTTACCAATCCAAGATCATTTCTTTCGATCTGTCGGACACCAGCCTTACCCATTATTTGACGCGCTGCCTCGACTACATGCCTAAAGCCACCAGCCAAGCCCGGCTGCCCGGCAGATAATTGACCACCATCAGTGTTTATCGGAAACTCTCCTTTATGAGTCGTATCAGTACTCTCAAAGAAAGGTCCGATTTCACCTTTGGGTACGAGCCCTGCATCTTCAAGGCACATCGATTCCAATATCGTGTAACAATCATAAAATTCAGCGAACTGAATATCCCTTGGGGAATACCCCGACATATTAAAAGCTATTGGAGCTGATCTAGCAACAGGTGAAACAGTAATTTCGGGTTTCTGTAGACCTCCAAAGTCATCGAGCCCAATACCACCACCTAATACATATACAGGATTATTCAAACTCGCTGCAGCTCGCTCAGCTGTCGTAACAATTACAGCAGCAGCACCACCACATGGCATGACTACCTCTAATAATCTAAGCGGGTAGTTCACATATCTAGAATCCAAAACATCTTGGTGAGTTATGGGCTGACCATCAAACACCGCGTTAGGATTACCTTGAGCATTAAATCTTTGGTTAGATGCTACATGCGCCAATTGCTCTTGGGTCGTTCCATACAACTCCATATGGCGTTGATAAATTTGTCCGTATCCATTATTCGCACCAGCGGCTGGTCCATATGGAAAATCAAATTCACTTCCATGGCCAGGAAAGCCCTCTCCCCCTCCGCCAAGCGCAGGGTTTCTTGCTTGAGCAATACAAACAAGAACGTAGTTAGCGAGGCCATTCATCACTGCCATAGAGGCCAAAGCGACCCCTGTAGCTCCACTCGCTCCCATCATACTGGAACCAGTAGCGAAACGTACTCGTAAACCGAGATATTCGGCAACAAACGCAGGATAGGTATCTCCACCTTCGGTTATGATACCGTCTACATCCTCTATTTTTATATGAGCATCATGTATAGCCAAACGAGCGGCATCTCCAAGAAGACCTGGCATTGACCGACCCAAAGTCGTCCTCTGCGTAGGTAACTCACCGATACCGATTATGGCTGCCTCTCCGCGGAAGCTCAAGGCTGCACCTCCTTAAAATTATATATACTTACTTTACAATTAATTATTAAATCCTCTATTCCTCTATTCGACGCCACTTAACTAAAGTCCAATCAGGCGTAACATCTTCGAAAACTGCTTCGACTCTGGTGTTGATTTGTAGGGAATTATTACGAACTTCATCCTCTGTCATATCAACAATATTTCCAACCATTCGTACCCCTTCATCCAGTTGAATCAAAGCATGAACATAAGGAGCTTCCTCTGCAAATGCAGCTATAGCTGGTTGGTAGATAGTAGTATAAGAATAGATCCTTCCCTTACCACTAACTTTAGTCCACACTAATTCTTCCATGGGTGTTAGGTCACCAGGAGAAACTTCTCTTGGGGGGAACATAAACTTGTTAGCTCCCTTGCTATATTGTAACCAAATTTCGTGCTTCTTAGTGCCTGCCCAAAAAGGTGCGCTCACCTCAGGATTCATGCTAGGACGGGGCACAGGTTTCTTATATTCCGCAGTCATCTACAAGTCCTCCTTGAATAACAAATTTATAGTGGCTTTAAAGCGTGTCCTCGGAACCGAGAACTAACGTGCACATCGTGCTCGCTGTACCGCCTCAACCATTCACCAGTCCAATATCGTTTTTCTCTATCTGTCTAACGCCAGCCTTACCCATTATCTGGCGAGCTGCTTCAACAACGTGCCTAAACCCTCCCGCTAATCCGGGCTGGCCAGATGAAAGTTGACCACCATCGGTATTAATAGGAAATTCACCTTTATATGTGGTGTCAGTACTATCAAAGAAATTACCAATCTCTCCTTTTGGAACTAGACCGGCATCCTCCAAACACATTGCCTCTAATATTGTGTAGCAGTCGTAGAACTGAGCAAACTGCATATCACGTGGAGTATATCCTGACATCTCAAAAGCCAACGGTGCTGATCTCGCTACCGGGCTTTCTGTAAGCTTATCCCTGTGCCAACCTGTAAGTGGATCAGCAGCAGCTCCACCGCCCAGTATATAAACTGGCTTGTTTAAGCTTGCATTAGCGCGCTCCGCCGTCGTCACTACGACAGCTGCCGCACCTCCGCAAGGCATAACCGTCTCGAGAAGCTTTATTGGATAATTGACATATCTTGATGACATTACGTCTTCATGCGTAATCGGCTGTCCTTTAAACACGGAGTTCTCGTTCTCCAAAGTATTAAACCTTTGGTTAACAGCCATCTTGGCGAATTGCTCTTCAGTCGTGCCATATTCTTCCATATGGCGCTTATATATCATTCCATATCCGGTGTTTGCTCCAGCAGACATACCATACGGATCCTCGAATTCACCTCTGTAACTTGGTCGCCCATCAGCAGCTGGTGGGATTGCAGGATTCCGCGCGGTTCCTATAACAACAAGAACGTTGTTAGCTAGTCCGTTTTGTACTGCCATTGCAGCAAGCAAAACTCCGGTAGGTCCACTCGCACCCATCATGGAAGATCCAGATGCGAATTTCGGCCGAATACCTAAGTATTCAGAAGCAAATCCAGGGTATATGCTGCCACCTTCGGTAACTAGACCGTCTATATCTTTTGGTCTCAAGTGAGCATCGTGTATAGCTATTCTGGCCGCATCTCCCATCAAACCGATCATGGATCTACCAGTTGTGGTCCTTTGGGTAGGGAGCTCACCAATCCCAATTATCGCGGCTGCGCCTCTTAAGGTCATTGCTTACCTCTCAATATTACGACGGTTGATAAAACTATTGATTGACCTTACCATTCCAAATCATAAATCGCAAGACATATTTATCCGATAATCCGTATATCACGATCAAAATAAACACAGTTACTATAAGTCATATTTATTTAAAGTTTTTCTTTTACTTATGCATGGCACGGCGACGATATTTGGTGAGCATGCTAGACTTCATTCATTAGTTTCGGAGGAATCGATGAGGATTTTAGTCACAAATGACGACGGTATTAACTCGTTGGGCTTGCGAGCTCTTATCAAAGGGTTAGAAGGCCTCGGAGAAATAACTGTAGTTGCCCCAGACAGAGAGCAAAGTGGGGTTGGAGCTAGTTTTACCCTACATCAACCTGTACGGATAAAAAAAGTCCGATCACGAGGAGTAAAAAAATATACAGTTAACGGCACACCGGGAGATGCAGTAATCATTGCCCTCAATCATATTTCGAAGGACTTGCCTTTCGACTGCGTAATATCCGGCATTAATCAAGGAACGAATTTAGGCTCTGACGTTTTTCTTTCGGGTACCGTCGGGGCCGCGATGCACGGACATCTGCATGGAATCCCATCAATCGCAATATCAATGCCTTTACGAAAACGGTTGAAATGGGTCACGGGAGCAACTGTGGCCAGAAAATTAGTGAGTGAGATAAATTCACACAAAGAGCATTACAAGAACCTTTTGCTTAATGTAACAGTGCCAAATGTATCGCTAGATAAATTACAGGGGGTTGATATAACTAATCTGAGACCTGCTTCTTCTCAGCTCGAAATCACATCTGGGAATGACGGCAGAAGTGATTATTATTGGATATCCGTAAAAAGGCCCAAAAAGGAAACGGTTCAATCGGGGACCGACCTTTCATCTTTACAATCCAAACGAGTATCGATAACACCTCTTTCTACAGATATTACTGATTATTCTGTAGTGGACCGCCTAGAATCGCTTCGAAAAGCAACCTACGCATTGATAAACAGGGAAAATTAAGTACCAATAAATCAGAGTTCACTAGATGTTTATCAACATAATTGTACTCCACAATATCTGATCGCCTCTTGACTATTTATGGATATAGATGCTACTTTTCGGTCTAGATTACCGGAACCATAATTAAGAAATCAAAAATATAATTGCGAGGTATATTGATGTCAACAGAACTTCTAGCTTCCTTAGCTGCAGGTGTTTTAGCTCTTTTGGTAGGGGCTTTCCTTACAAGGCGAGTAATGAACCAAGATGAGGGTAACGAAACAATGGCTGGCATAGCCAAGGCTATCCAAGAAGGTTCGATGGCCTTTCTCAAGAGGGAATACACTTACCTCGCTATTTTCGTTGCCGTTGTGACCGTCGTTGTGGGAGCTTTAGTTGGACCCAAAACTGCAATATCCTATGTGCTAGGAGCGGTTATTTCAGGAGCAACAGGCTACCTAGGGATGACCGTTGCAACGCGTGCCAACGTGCGAACTGCGGCGGCGGCGATAAAGGGACTGAACCCTGCGCTGCAAGTCGCTTTCTCAAGTGGTGCAGTAATGGGCCTTTCCGTAGTAGGTCTTGGTCTACTAGGCGTCGGCTTACTATATGTGACATACACGACTCTCTATGATACTGCTTCCGCTCCAGAAATCATGAAGTGGGTAGCAGGCTTTAGTTTTGGAGCCTCTTCCATAGCGCTGTTTGCGCGCGTCGGAGGCGGAATATACACCAAAGCCGCTGATGTCGGAGCTGATCTAGTAGGTAAGGTTGAACAAGGAATACCGGAAGATGATCCACGAAACCCTGCTACAATCGCTGACAATGTTGGAGATAACGTTGGGGACGTAGCAGGTATGGGAGCTGATCTATTTGAATCTTATGTGGGCTCGATTATAGCTGCAATGGCAATAGCTGCCGTAGCGTTCAATGTCGAATCTTTTAACTCCGCTTATATGATACTTCCACTAACCATCGCAGGTGCTGGAATACTGTGTTCTATTATTGGAATTTTCTTGGTCAGGTCTAAAGAGGACGCAAGTTTTGGTAACTTATTATGGTCGATCAGAAGAGGTATATTCGCAGCCGCGATACTGGTAGCGATAGCAACTTATGGAATCGTAAATATACTAAATTTTCCTGCCGGAGTAGGTATGGATCTATTCTTTGCAGTAGCTACAGGGTTAGTTGGCGGAGTAATAATAGGTTTAGTAACCGAATACTATACTTCTTACGAGTACGGTCCCACCAAATCAGTAGCTGAAAGCTCAGAAACAGGACCTGCAACCGTGATTATCTCGGGTTTCGCAATCGCAATGCAAAGTACCGTTGTGCCAGTTTTGGTAGTTAGTGCAGCAATTTGGATTGCTTATTCTCTGGCAGGATTTTATGGAGTCGCCATATCTGCTGTAGGTATGTTATCAACCTTGGGCGTAACTTTAGCAACCGATGCTTATGGACCTGTGGCAGACAACGCTGGTGGAATTGCAGAGCAATCTCAATTAGATCCAGAAGTTAGAGAAAGAACCGACGCATTGGATTCTCTGGGAAACACGACGGCCGCCACCGGCAAGGGATTTGCTATCGGTTCAGCAGCATTAACATCTCTTGCTCTTATGGCTGCTTACGCACAAGCGGTCGAACTCACAAGTATTAACTTATTGGACCACACAACCGTAGTAGGATTATTTATCGGCGCCATGCTGCCTTTCCTATTCTCAGCATTCACCATGTCAGCAGTTGGAAGAGCAGCTTATGCAATGGTTACTGAGGTTAGACGGCAATTCAGAGAAATCCCAGGAATTATGGACGGGACTGGAGAGCCAGAATATGCTCGGTGCGTTGACATCAGCACACGAGGGGCTTTGAAAGAAATGGTTGTGCCTGGAATTCTTGCTGTAGCGGCACCCCTCCTCGTAGGAGTCATATTAGGAAAAGAGGCGCTTGGTGGTTTGCTTATTGGTTCAATCGCAGCCGGTTTTATGCTAGCTGTTACGATGGCAAACGCCGGGGGAGCTTGGGACAATGCCAAGAAATATATTGAATCAGGCAACCTAGATGGAAAAGGGTCAGACGCCCACGAAGCTACTGTAGTTGGTGATACCGTTGGAGACCCGTTTAAAGATACCTCAGGGCCATCTCTAAACATACTACTAAAGTTAATGTCTATAGTTGCCTTGGTGTTCGCACCAATATTCATAGGGTAAATATTTTGAACAATGACCTCTACAGCTAAATTGGAACCAGTAATAGGATTAGAGGTTCACGTTCAGCTGCTCACAAACAGCAAAATGTTTTGCAGTTGCAAAGCAGCTTATACAGGAGCAGAGCCGAACACACACGTATGCCCCGTGTGTTTAGGTATGCCAGGAACTTTACCTGTTATTAACAAAAAAGCGATAGAGTTAACTGTAATGACAGCGCTCGCTTTGAACTGCTCTATAGCTACTAATAGTAAGTTCGATAGAAAAAATTATCCTTACCCTGATCTTATGAAAGGTTACCAAATATCACAATTTGACCTTCCAATAACAAACAAAGGTTGGTTAAGTATTGAACCAGAAAATAGTGGACCTAGGGAAATAGGCATTACCAGAGTGCACCTGGAAGAAGATACCGCGCGACTAATACACAGAATCGATGTAACAGGGGATACCTACTCACTTGTCGACATAAACCGCTCGGGCGTACCACTTATGGAAATAGTCGGGGAACCGGACTTAAAATCAGCAGAGGAAGCCCGATTATACCTGACCAAGCTACATACAATTCTTCAGTACTTGGGAGTTTCGACAGGAAACATGGATGAAGGAAGCTTTCGATGTGACGCCAATATCAGCCTACGAGAAAAAGGCGACCCTTTACCAAATTGGAAAGTCGAAATAAAAAATATGAACTCATTCCGTGCAGTTTTTCGAGCTCTAGAATTTGAAATAGAACGACAAACAAATCTCTTTAAAAATAACGAATCAATCGTTCAAGAAACCCGAGGTTGGTCCGAAGAAACCGGCCAAACAGTGTCTCAAAGAACCAAAGAATACGCTCATGACTATCGTTACTTTCCAGAGCCCGATTTGCCTCCACTATTTGTTGAAAAAAAATGGGTTCAGTCAATAGAGAGTAACTTACCAGAACTACCGGATGCGAGGAGAGACCGATTTATCCAAGAATATAATTTGCCCGCTTACGACGCTTCGATTTTAACTTCAGGAATAGAAACGGCAAACTACTTTGAAGAGGCCATAAGCGGCACCAACCTAAAAAATGGGCGCCTGTCAGACCGCGCTAAAGCAACAGCAAATTGGATAATCGGTGACTTAGCCCACTTATTAAATAATTCGGGAGCTAACATCGAAGAATCACCTATAAAGCCTGACCATTTATGTGAGCTACTTGACCTAATGGATGAAGGAAAAATAAGTGTACGAATGGCTAAAGAAATATTTGAAGAAATGTACACTGATGCTAAAAAGCCATCATTAATAGTAAAAGAGAGGGGCTTATTACAGATTAATGATGAAGAACAGCTAAAATCTATGGTGTTAGAAATTATAAATGCTAACCCGAAAGCCGTAGAAGATTATAAGAAAGGAAAATCCAACGCGGTTGGATTTCTTGTAGGACAATTGATGAAAGAAACGAAAGGCCAAGCCAATCCAAAAACGGCCAATGGCCTTGTTAAATCTGCCCTCGATCAAGTTGGATAGAAAAAGATCTTGGTTATCGATAATCACCTGTTAATATATTATCATCCAAAAGGAGATTGATTTGTGAATATTATCTATATAGTTCAAGGCATCGTAGCAGTAGCTTTGGTTCTCGCTATTTTGCTGCAGGTAAGAAGTCAAGATATAGGTCTTTTTGGAGCTTCAACTTCGGTATTCCGAGCAAGACGAGGATTTGAAAAACTATTGTTCCAAGCAACCATAATACTGGCAATAATATTTATTGTTCTATCTATAGCTGGCGTCCGATTATCGCAAACCAACATATAGTGAACTCTTATTTATATTGGTAGCACGTTCCCAAGATCATCTCCATCCACGCGCCCAGAGCTCGCATATTGATCATATTTAGCGATATCTTCTTGTTTTCTCTCTCTGGATAACGCTTGGGTAGCTACTCTTTGCAATGCTTCTGCATCATCAAATAATTCTTTATGATTTTCCTGCTTAGAGCTAGCTGAGGATTCGTCAGTCAAAAATTGCTGTACAAAACTGAGGTCAGGAATTTGATCCGGCCAAAAAAATGTAAACCCTGCATCAGAAGCTATTTGTTGATCGACTGGTCTATCCCCTACATGCCAAAAAACTTGACATTGTTTATATTCCGTCATTAATTCAGGAATCTTATGTTTTACTATCGCAAAATCAACTTCAAACCCATATTTACTCCACATATTGAGTTGAGTAGATTTAGTTCTATCCGATGCGCTTCCAACTATTACGCCATTATCTCTATAGAAATTCACGACTTGCTTGGTAACGATACCAACTGGATCACCAAATTCCATGGTTCCGTCGATATCAAATGTAACTAATAGCATTGAAACTGATAAAAGGGACTAAAACCCGCCAAGATCTCCAGGCAAGCGACCAGCTCCTTCATTAATATTCTCAGATCTATCTAATGACGGATCTCCACCAGCGAGAGCATAATTTGCTAGTGATTCTACAGCATTATTAATATATTCAATTTTGTCCGAATCGTTCATAGCGGCGATTTTTTCTAGACTAGTGAAAAATTCCTCAGCTTGCTCAATTGTAGGAAATTCATCCACCCAAAAAAACGTGAACTCAGCCTCTTTAGCGTTTTGCTGATCCAGCGGTCGATCCCCAACGTGCCAATAACAGGTAAATTCTGGATATTCTGTACGCAGGGTCTTCATATGGTGTTTTAAAATAGCGAAATCCAGTTCAAATCCGTATTGTTTCCACATTGACCTTTGCGAACTCACAGGCCGGTCAGATGCGCTACCTACTATTGCCCCTCTATCACGAAAATAGTTGACGACCTCTTCAGTAAGAATTCCCGGAGGATCACCAAATTCCATTGTGCCATCAATATCAAAGCTTATTAGCCACATTAAAATAAATACTCCAAATTGTTATTACGCGCTAATACGCGGGAGTCACCGCTTAAGGCAACCTAATTAACTTAAGGATATTTCCCTAGAAGGTCAACCTAAGTAGACAAATTCGCATATGAGTATATTACGATTCTCTAATATATTATTTATTTTCATTAAACTATTGTTAATTTCGTGATTGGAAATTCCATTTGGTTTCAGTTTTCGAGTCCTCAATGCTCACACCCAAATTTTCAAGGCTATCTCTGATAAAATCTGCCAATTCATAGTTATTTTGAGCCCTTAAACGATTTCTTGAGTCAAGTAATAATTCTATAAAAGGTTCAAGTTCAGCGTCTAAGGTTTTATCAGAGGACAATTCAAGACCAAGAATATCAGCCAAATACCTCACTAACTCTCTAGCTTTCCGCACATCTTGCCCATTTTGGTCAGCACGATTGAGGTCTCTAGATAAATCAAATAAGGCGGCAAGCGCCTGGGGAGTATTAAAGTCATCATCCATTGCTTCCGTAAATCGATCCCTATATGTGCCGTCCTCGAATGAGTTAGAAGGGTTTTCCGAATTAGAAACTCCGTTTACAGTTCGCTCTAGCCTGGCCGCAGCTGTTTTTGCGGCTAAAAGTGCCTCTTCGCTCCAGGTCAAAGGATTCCGATAATGAGAACCTAGCACAAATATCCTAAACGCGTCCCTCCCATAAGTAGAAACCGCGTCTTTAATCGTCACCAAGTTGCCTATGGATTTACTCATCTTTTCGCTTCCAAGTTGCAGTAATCCATGGTGGATCCAATATTTCGAAAAAGGTTTTTCGCCGGTGAACGCCTCTGATTGAGCAATTTCATTTTCATGATGAGGGAACAAAAGATCGGCCCCGCCTCCATGGATATCTAAACTCTTACCCAAATAACTGAGCGACATTGCAGAACACTCAATATGCCAACCGGGCCTCCCAGCACCCCAAGGGCTTGGCCAAGAAGGCTCTTCAGGCTTTGAACTTTTCCACAAAGTAAAATCCAATGGGTTTTCTTTAGCTTCAGATACTGCAATTCGAGATCCTGCAATCATTCCATCTAAAGATCGATTAGATAATTTACCATAGTCGGCAAACGAATCCACTCGGAAATATACATCCCCTTGTGACTCATAAGCGAATCCTTTCTCGATTAGCCCTTCAATCATTTCGATAATTCCAGATATTTCCTCAGTAGCCAAAGGATACTCATTCGCATCTTTAACACCCAATAAAGCCATATCCTCAAAATATGCATCTATAAAACTTTTGGAAAGATCTGAGGAATTAGTCTGATTTTCATTCGCCCTCTGAATAATCTTATCGTCTACATCAGTGAAATTTTGTATGTGTTTTACTTGGTATCCTTTATGTGTTAGGTATCTTTTCATTACATCAAAGATGATATAACTCATACCATGCCCTACATGAGAATCAGAATAAGGGGTGATACCGCAAACATACATAAGAACTTCATTTTTATTGATTGGAATAAATTCCTCTTTGTCTCCAGTCAAGCTATTAAGAATTTTAAGCATTATCAACAGACTCCAGTGAAACAATCGAATGAGAGGCGACTATTTTCTGATCACCTACCTTTGACGGAAACGTGAGGCCTTCTAAAGTTTTAAATTTCAAATTAATTCTCCCCAATGTAATCCCTAATGCATCCGCCAAATTAGACTCTATAGTTTTTCTGTGCGGTCCCAAAGCAGGTTCATCGGCGTAGATGGTAGCATCCGCATTGTTAATTCGCAAATCTCTCGACTGGATGACCTTATATGCATCAATTAAAAATTTAATGCTGCTCTCCCCTGCGATCGATGGGTCAGATTCTGGAAACATCTCTCCAATGTCACCTAGTGCTGCTGCACCAAGCATCGCATCGATCAGAGAATGAATGAGGGGATCGCCATCAGAGTGTCCTTGTGGACCCAAGGGGAAATCTATGACTACCCCTCCTAAGACAAAATCACGTCCAGGAACGAGAATATGGCTATCAAATCCAATCCCAACTCTATTATTCAATTATTGTCTCTTTCCTTCATAAAGGTTCTACGCCTCGCGACCGTAAGATTTGTTCCGCCAAGCCAATATCACCGGGAAAAGTAACTTTTAGATTTTCGGGGTCTCCTTCAAATCTGAAAACGTTTAAACCTAATGATTCATACAAAAAAGCATCGTCTGGCGCTTCTAAACCTTCAGTTTCCGCATAAATTTTGCTTAGTTGCTCTCTTCTAAAAACTTGTGGGGTCTGGATATTAAAAAGATTTTCACGATCAATAATTTCAGAACCGCTCCCTTCTTGACCAAAACGCCTAATAGTATCGACCACGGGGAGACCAGGAACAACTGGAGATTGTAATTTTGCAGATTCCAGTGCTTTCAAAACCAAATCAGTTGTTAAACATGGCCTAGAGGCATCATGAATCATCACCAAATCTGAATTTGGAGCGGATTTGAGCCCTAATGCTGCAGATTCACTTCTCGAATTACCTCCTCCGGTCACCGTCACAAAATCACTCAATCCATGTTTTACCAGTTGAATGTGCGCCTCCTGTATAGCACCAGAGGGAACTACTAAAACAATGTGTGCTATTTGCCTGGAAAGGACAAAAGATCTTACGGAATAAAGAAACATAGGTCTACCTAGTAAATCCAAAAGAGCTTTAGGTCGACCTCCCATCCTTTGGCCGGAACCTGCTCCTAGAACTATGGCGACAACTTCCATATTATTTCAATTCCATCTAAATATTTCTAATTCTCAATTATATCTTAGCCGACTCTAGTGTTCATATTACTTCAGAACTATAATTATTGCTTGGGAAGCAAATATAACAAAAAATTATTACCCTTTTATCTTGCCAAAAAGATTCATAATTTAGTTCTACGCTGCTATACTTCCCAGATAATGTTACTGCCGCGCCGGGGTGGCGAAATGGCAGACGCGACGGACTTAAAATCCGTTCTTCGGTAACGAGGGTGTGGGTTCGAGTCCCTCCCCCGGCACACGATAAGTATGGTATAAATCTTATTATCGAATTTACTTTAAGAGAGGCGCAACTATTAATAATAATCTTCGGATCCTGGCTACCTCAGATGTCCATATAGGTGCATTTACGGATAAAAGGTCCCCACATCCCAATAAATGTATGTATGCTTTTAAAATTGTCGTAGATAAAGCTATAGAAGAAAAAGTAGACCTCGTTTTGATTGCTGGCGACTTTTTTGATCATAATCGTATTCGTAAAGATGTATCGGACTATGTTCTCGACCAATTAGCTCGATTACCGATGCCCACGGTGATACTACCTGGTAACCACGATCCATTAGATGAGAATTCCGTATATTGGAGAATGGATCTAAAGGGTAAAGCTCCAAAAGTGCATTTGATAACTACAAAGGGCGGCGAAACTGTCTCTTATCCAGAATTAGATGTCGCAGTTTGGGGAAAGCCTCACGTTTCATACGATGACATAGAGCTATATCCTTTGAAAGACCCCCCCAAAAAAGGTAAAGAAACGTGGCAATTAGGTATTGGACATGGACACTTCATCAGAGACCAAGGTGATATGGGTAGATCATACCCAATAGAAAAAGAAGAGATAGCGCAGTGCGATAGAGATTATGTTGCTCTAGGACACTGGGACGCGCATATGAATATCAGTCAATCCGAAGTAGTAGCATATTATGTTGGCTCGCCAACATGGGTTGGGACAAGTTCGATTGTGGAATTCACAATAGAGAACGGCGGGAAAAATGTAAAAGTAGAACCTTTTCCAGTAAAGGTCGATCCTCCTACAGAAACCACTCAAATCAATAACAGGGGCGCCACTTTCTGATTGCAGCAATACCTATATATGCCCCATGTATTACAGCAATTTGATAAGCCAATCAGCATGGTAAAAGCTTCGTAGAATACTTTGTTAACATAAAATTCTCAAAGAGGTATAATTACACTTAAGATATGTTTATCTAGCATACCTGTTAAGAATAAAAAGGAGGTGCCATACGGTACGTAAACAAAAAAACCAGGTTCAAGTCACCGAACCGAAATCAAATATGAATTCTTTAGATACCTGTAGAGTGGCAATATTTATTGATGGAAGTAATTTGTATCACGCATTAGAGCAATCGTGCGGTAGAAGCGATCTTAATTTCGCATCTTTTATTAAATGGTTAGCTAAAGATCGAACTCTTTATCGAACTTATTATTACAACATTCTCCAAGAAGAAAAAAGACGACCTGCGGATCATCGAGAGCAGCAAAAGTTCCTTGAAGCTTTGAACCAAGTCCCTTATTTAGAAACAAGATTTGGTAGTGTTCGCTATCGAGAAGGACAAATGGTAGAAAAAGGCGTGGACATAATGCTTGCGACAGATATGTTGCATTACGCCTGGCAAGACTACTACGACATGGCAGTATTGGTTAGCGGTGATGGAGATTATGCTTATGCTCTTCAAACTGCGAAAAATATTGGCAAATATGTTGAGGTTGTAGCATTTGAGTCAAACCAATCACAAGATTTATGGAAAATTGCAGACACAACTACTCTACTTACAGGGGAAATACTAAATAAAGAAAAATTATGGCTGAACAACGACGATAAACCTAAAAGGAAACGTCGAAGAACAGCATCATCTTCACGTCCTCCTGCAAAACAAAAAAAGGAAACCGCTAAGGTAACAAAAAAATAGATTGTTATAGAACAATTGTTGATTCATATAAGATTTAGGCTAATGCCTATTACATAGGTGGGGTGAACTTAGAATGAATGAAACATCAGGGGCACTTTCAGGTTTAAGAATCCTCGAACTATCTGGTGCTGCGGGACAACCTTGTGGACGACTATTAGGAGATCTTGGAGCGGACGTGATACTGGTGGAACCGTCTGATGGAACTCCCTCGAGATACTACGAACCATATGCTTCTGAGGCTAAGGATCCAGAAAGAAGCATATATTTTCTTCACTTCAACGCAAATAAACGTAGTATAGCCATAGATATTGAAACGAAGTCTGGTAGAGAAAAATTACTTTCTATTTTAGAGACAGTAGATGTAGTGATCGAGAGTTTCGACCCGGGTTACCTTGAATCAATTGACCTGGACTTTGAAACAATGAAGGGCGTTAACCCAGAAATAATATTGGCCTCTTTATCCCCTTTTGGCCAATCAGGGCCATACAAAGAATTCAAGGGTTCAGATATCACAGTAACTTCTTTATCAGGATTAGTACTAGGAGAAGGAAACCTAGAAGGCCCACCGATCAATATGCCCAGATACCAAGGTTATCAAATGGCAGCCCTTCACGCAGCTTTCGGAATATTAATAGCGTTACGGCGCAAAAATAATACTGGACAAGCACAGAAGATTGACGTCTCCAGATACGAAGTATTAGCAAATTTCTATTTGAATTTTGTTCGTTACTCTAGCCAAAAGGTAAACATTAAAAGAAGAGGCCCTGAAGGAGGCAACGGCCCGACACAATACTACCAAACTAAAGATGGGTGGGTTCAATTAGCGTTAACCACTGAGCGCCAATGGATTGAATTTGCGAAATGGATAGATGATGAACAATTACTTGATCCTAAATACAAAATTCTCCAAGTTCGTGACGCAGATGGCTTGATGATTGTAGAAAAAACGAAGGAATTCATCCGTAAATTATCAACAAAAGAGTTCCTAGATGAGGGTGAAAAACGCAAGGTTACAGTATCTCCAGCACATTCTCCCTCCGATTTTTACGAACACCCACATACTCAAATTAATGAATATCTTACAAAGGTAGTACACCCTATTATTGGAGAATATGATGCGCCTGGAGCTCCCGCCAATTATTCCGCAACCCCTTGGGAAATCACGTCGCCAGCTCCAACCTTGGACCAACATGGCAAAGAAATAATCAATGAACTCAAGTCTTATAACCATAGTAAATCGCCCAAAGAAGATACCAAAAAGGAGACAAGATTACCCTTAGAAGGCATACGCGTATTAGCATTTGAAAGGGTTTGGGCAGCTCCTTTTGGGACGAGATACCTTGCCGATTTCGGTGCCGAAGTGATCAAAGTAGAATCGACCCGTTTTTCCGATGGTCGAGTGTTTGATAAATCAATAAACCCTTCAGCTTGGCTTAATACCAACTCGACGTACGGTGAAATTAACCGAAATAAAAAATCAATTACCTTAGATTTACATACCGAAGAAGGGCAAAAGATATTTAAAGATCTAGTCAAAGTTTCTGATGTAGTTGTCGAAAACAACGCACCCGGAGCAATGAAGAAATTCAACCTTGCCTACGAAGAACTAAAAGAGGTCAAGAAAGACATAATAATGGTTAGCTGCCCCGGTTTTGGTTCAAAGGGACCAATGAGCAGTTACGTTGCGGTAGGACAATCAATAACAGCATTCACTGGATTGGGTTATTTATGGGCTCAACCCGAAGCAGAATGGTCATCAAGAGGAAAAAACGCCTACCCCGATTTTATAACAGCAAGTAATCTCCCACTCAGTGTTCTTGCGGCCCTATATTATCGAGATAAGACTGGAATAGGACAGCATATAGAAATAGCACAGTTTAAATCCGCAGCAAGTACCATTGGGATCGCAACTCTCGAAGACCAATTATCGGATGTGGGAGCAACAGCTTGGGGAAACAATAATCCAAACGCTATACCTCAAGGAATCTACCCTTGCAAAGGTGATGATCGATGGGTTTCGATATCCTGCCCTGATGATACATCATGGTCTGCTCTTGCATCTCTGATCAACATGGATATATGGGTGAACGACTCAAATTTCTCCTCCAAGGATAAACGGAGAGAACAAATAGAACTAATCGATAGCAAGATTTCGGAATGGACAAATGGGTTCACTGCAGATGAGATTATGCATAAGTGTCAATCTAATGGAGTACCAGCTGGAGTCGTATCAAATGGAGAAGACTTATATAATAGCCCTCAATTACGGGCCCGTGACTATATAGTCGAAATTGATCACCCAATGCCGGGCCTCATAGAGCACCCGGGGCTTACGGTAAAGATCAGCGGATTAGGGAAAGGAACATTTAATCCTGCTCCAACTCCAGGAGAACATACAGAGGAAATTTTGAGAAATACTCTAAACCTAAACAAAGAGGATATACAAAGATTACGTGAAACTGGTGCCCTGAGTTAATCGATACTCTAGATATTTTACTAATGATATGAGCAACACTAAATCCCCTTCCTTCACAATTATCGAAGCATATAAATTAATGGGTTACTTCGCAGAGCAAGCTTTGACAAAACAACCCGATAATTCATCAGCTTACTTCCAAGAACAATTACGAATATATATGAGAGGTGTACTGACAAATATAGATCCTTCTTTAACAAAAATAGCTGAATCTTGGGTTTTAAGCCAAACTACAGAGAGTGAACTGGGAAGTTTACAGCAGATGGTTAATTTGGCGGAAAATACAAAAATTAAACAACTAGTAAACCAGGTTCTATCAGAATGCACCGATCTAGTTGAACTAACCAATATAAATGCAAGAATTGTCTTAATAATCGGAGATGGCAACAACCAAACTTTAACCCAAGCGATGCAAAATGCTATAGGAGTTAGCCTTGGCAGCAAAATCAGCCTTATATTCTTTTGGCCGCAACATCAATGGAAAGATTCCCTCTCTTTTGCTGTCGCCCACGAGTATTCACATTTATGTCAAAATAGTTATGTGGAAAAGCGGTTCATCGATGGGAAAATGATCAATGGTAAAACCGGAAAACCCGACACCCTGCTAGATGCGGTATTAAACGAAGGCATATCGGACGCGTTTGCTATGTCGCTTCAGCCCTCTTTTACACCGAATTGGATTCATCCTTTACCTATTCAACAAGAAACCCTCGCTTGGGAAGCAATGTCTGAGCTACGCGATTCAGAGGATCCACTAATCATAAGATCTTTTCTTGCAGGATCAACACCGACTCTACCCGATTGGGCAGGCCAGTACCTAGGTTATAAAATAGTCAGCCAATATATCACCAACAATCCAAAGGTCGATTTCGAAAATCTATATACCTTGGGTTCTAAATTCATTTACAATAACAGCGGCTATACACCAGGATTATAGGACAATACTTCAAAAGCTATTTATCCAAAATGGGGCGGTTAGCTCAGTTGGTTAGAGCGCTGCGGTGACATCGCAGAGGTCGCTGGTTCGAATCCAGCACCGCCCACCATTTAATTCCAGATATAAATTGAGTTGAATAATTGCATTCTTAACGTTTTTCTTAACAACAATTAATCAAACCTCATGCATTTTGAACAATACGTGTGTTGGATTTAAATACAATATCGGGAAACACAATATTCTTAACGTTGTCGTATGGCGTCATTTGAGTTGTTGATTGTCAACCAGTTATCGGATTAATTATTTCTTTCGGCGGCAATTGTAATTGATGAATCTTTGTCTACATCGCTGTTCAATATATCTTCAGCCTGTCCAAAGACTTTAGATATATGTTTTATCGGATTATCTTTGGCCTGCTCTTTAAGTTTGGGCGAATAGTACTTGGTAGTTGTACTATTCTGTGAGTGGCCTAGGGCCTGACTGATAGCCCATGAGTCTCCACCGTGATTAACTCCCATGGAATGTATGAACCCACGGAAAGAATGGGGAGTAATGTTCATGTGGGAAATCCCTAATCTTTCCATCATCGATTTCCAGTAGGTTTTTCTATAGTTGTCTGGTGTACATGGAGTACTATTCCGAGTAGTAAAGAAAAAGTCATCTGGTTCCATATTTGCCTGCAACTCCGCCAAAAAAACTTGGGTCTCTGGTACGACTGTGACGGTTCTTTCACTCGCTCGGGTCTTTAAGTGATCGAGGACTGCGATATGTGTATCTTCACTAATACCATCTTCGTCTAGGAAGTCAGTACCCTTTAGCATGTGCTGTGGATAGCTTTGCACTTGCCTCTTAAAGGATAATTCGCCTGTTATACCGTTATAATCTCTTGATTGGAAGCCCATAGATTCACCTATGCGCCCTGTAGCTAGGAAAAAGTGCAGAATAACCTCTTCTGGTCGGCCTCGTTGGTCTGCCACGATGCTTGCTACAAGCTCTTCGCTCATGGGATATTCATCCTGCTGCTTTTTCTTTTTGTGCAGCGCTTTGTCGCGTCTCTTTTTAATAAATCCTCTTATTTCAGCATCAATTGGGGTTACAATAAGCCATTTTTTCATCACCAACCAGCGAAAGAATGCAGTCAACACCACAAAAACTTCTCGTGCAACTAATATGCCGTTTGATTTAGTAAGCCTCTTTAGATACTGCAACATTTCATCCGTAGTGATTTCGCTAACAATTCTATTTCCGAAATTGGGGATAATTTGCCGGTTAAAATGGCCCTTAACTCTGACATAGTTTCCAGCGGTATTAGATTCTAGGGATTCCAAGTATCGGGTACTCTGGTGTAAAACTGTAGCATTCTTGTAATTCGTTATGCTGACAATTGCGGCTATTTCCGCATCTTCATCAATTTTAGCCGTCTTTTCCTTCCAGTCCCGATGATCCTTAGCTCTAACAGGCCTAGATACACCGTCGGGGTGTACATATCTCCTGAAATAGAAAGGCCCATACACTGTCCCATCTGGTTTAATGTCTATGTACCAGTATTTTCCCTTGCGTTTATCCCTCTTGAACGCCATCTAATCTTTCCTCTTCTGCTTCAACTAAGTGGAGTACACTTATTTATTTGTTGGATCATATTCAATATACTATTTGGTGGGTTTTATTGTCAAACTAAAAATGCTATATTATTGAAATATCAGCTTAATGGGTTTGTACTCCATATTTTTATTGTTATATTTATCACCGTTCTTTTACGGCATTAATTATTACAAAGTAATGGTAATCTATAGATAAGCCCTTGAAACACGAGGACAGGGGCCCTCAGGGGCTTCACAATCGATAATTTCGAGGTGGGGAAAGTAAAAACGGGGCAAAAGGAAGTAAAAAATTGATTAAACTAATGCTTGGGTTTATCTTCTAGTTTCTTTAGTCTCTCTAATATCTTTTGTAGTCGTAGGTAATATGATCTTTAAATGTAAATTCTATTAAATTGAATCTAGCTTTTTTTCAAAAAAGTACTCGCTACAGGGCTGCTTAATTACTCAAAAACTTCATTACATCTCTATACAACGGGGCAAGGCATAGCTTCGCTATCGGTGATTTAATACAAGGCTTACTTATATATATTGGTCAGTAACAATCGAGCATCCTTCTAACGAATAGTCTGTACCATAACCTACCCACTCAGGGGCCTCTGTACGGAATATTCCATTTACTATAATAAAATTTCCTGTTTCTAATGTTAAAACATCTGATTGGTCTATCTCACAGTAAACCCATACAAAACCTTTATCTGCCCTGATCAGAACATAGTGGGAACCAGCAATGATTCTGGAATCCTCAACTGCACCTATATGATCGACTTGACCCGATATAGTTAAATTTTCATCTTCATATTTCAGCTCAGCAGTGACTGAATTACGATAAAAGTCTCCTACTATTTCATTCATCGATACTACTCCTGCTTCTGCTAGTTCTTCTTCTAGGCTGGGTCCACAACCCACCACAAGGAGCATTAATCCTGCTAAGAATATATATGTTAGATATCGCATACGGGAATATTATCATAGGGTTAAGTAAATACACTTAATACCGCAAACTGTAAGATTACTCTTAACGAGGAAT
>MDTE01191844.1_pt1 | contig 46436 bp, 41 predicted proteins | sample 811231 | NCBI WGS metagenome assembly MDTE01 (sample SAMN05326651, study PRJNA326480) | marine metagenome | isolation source: seawater | place: Indian Ocean: Red Sea | collected 2010 | reverse complement strand
GACCCCCTGCATGCCATGCAGGTGCTCTACCAACTGAGCTATGGCCCCATTTTTTAGAACAACTTTAGTTTAATAAGTTACAAGAATTATATAATAATAATTGTATTTTTAATTACTAAGTTTATTTTATGAAATCTTTAATGTGAATCCATTTTGCTAAATTAATTTCTTGGAAATTAGCTTCATTTCTACATTTTTCTAGAGAATTCCCCATAAAGTTTAGTAAATGTGCTGTACTAACAGCATTAATATAATTTTTAGATAAGGCATTAAGAATATGTTCACTTTTCCCTATCCCTCCAGCAATTATAAATGGAATATTAATTTTAGAATAAAAGAATGCAGCTAATTCGATATCTAAGCCATTACCAGTTCCATCATTATTTATAGAATTAATATAAAATTCGCCAATATGTTCAACTTTATTATGATTTGATAAAAAATCATTTAGTTCACCTTGATTTCTAGATCCAAATTTAGAGTAAATATTATAAGTACCATTTTCTTTCTTAATATCTAATGAAGCAACTAAACATTGTTTTCCATATAGAGAACAAATTTCTTTTGCAATATTAGTATTTTCAAAAAGATTATTATTTATTACAACTTTATCTGCACCGGAAGAAAATAAGTTTCTCACATCATCCAAAGAATTTACACCTCCACCAACAGAAAGTGGAACAAATATTTCTTTTGAAATCTCTTTTATAATTTCACAAAAATCTAAAATATTCCCCGAGTCTCTCGATACGTTAAGTATGATAAGTTCGTCTATGTAGAATGAGACATTATTAAAATTGTAGTTGCATTTTAGCCAATCTAAATCACCTATTTTTTGTAATCTAAAATTTCTACTTAAATAAAAGTGACCTTTACAAAATAAAAGAGTAAATATAATTCTTTTTTTTAATTTCATAAATCTAAAAAAGACTTAAGAAGGACAAGCCCATTAGTCTGACTTTTTTCTGGATGAAATTGAGTCGCGAAAACTGGGTCATCCTCATAATAAGAGACAAATTCTTCGCCATACCTACTTATCCCAATTTTCCTCGGACTAATTCCCTCGTTGTAAATGCAATATGAATGTACAAAATAAAAATCTTTTGTTTCTCTTGAAAGCCCCTTTAATAAAGTATTTTTTGGAAAGCTTACTTCGTTAAAACCAATATGAGGAATTCTTAAACCTTCGCTTTTTTTAATCTCTCTTACTTTTCCAGGAATAATCCCTAGGCCTTTATGTAAACCACCTTCCTCACTAGATTCAGCCAGCATTTGCATGCCTAGACAAATTCCTAAAATTTTTATTTTTTTTGATCTATAAATATCTTTAATTAATTCACATAAATTTAATCTTTCTAAATTAATTAGGGCTGATCTGAATTCACCTACACCAGGCAAAATAATTTTTGTTGAAGACAAAATTTCATTATGATCATTTGTAATAATTGCCTCATAACCTAAATACTTTACTGCGCTCAAAACTGAGTGAACGTTTCCCATGCCATAATCAATAATAGAAATTTTTTGCGTCATTTAGGTTATTTCTTCAATCAATTTCCATTCTCCTGATTTTTTAGAGAGTACATCTTTATTAGCCCATTTATCCAATACGTTTTCAAAATCTGATTCAATCATTTCATAGTACTTTAAATATAATTCTTTGTACTCATTTGGTTTGTGACCATCATAAAGTCTCACTAAATTTATAGCTTGATCTCTAGACATCGCTCCTCTTCTTATTTCTATACAAGCATCTTGGTTGGCTCTCCCAAAGCCATATTTTAAGAACATTAAATATGTGTGTAAAGCATAAAAGGCTTGGTCATTTTGTGCGAAATTTGTGAATGTCCCAAGATTATTCGACTCTGCCTCTTCTAGTCCACAATGCTCTTTAGCAAATATATAGTTTCTATAGGGATCCCAATTTTCAAAATAAGACCAATGTGTAATTTTCAGATTAGAAGTTTTTTCTAAATCAGGAAATTTGAAAAAGTCTAGATCTTTGAATCCCTTATCTTTTGTATCATCTAATATTTTTTTATAGCTTCTGTAAGTACTATTTTCTAAATATACTTTTTTCATATACTCTATTCCATATATAGGATCTTTGGCTGTTTCAGTAGAACCTCCATATTCCACTTCTCCATCTTCTCCATAAAAAATTAAATCTATTCCTAATTTAATTGCAAATCTAACAGGGATGGTTTGGATAGCCACAAGCCACCCATAATAAGGGAATCCCATATCACAAAGACCTCTCTTATTTAAATACTTCATAGTTGATGGATTTGTATTTATTGACAAAACTGTATAGTCACTATTTATAAAATTTTCTAAATTTTTTTTACCTAATTCCAACTGTAAAGGGGGAGTTACAGTTATGCATAAAGGGTTCATTCCGTAATTATGTTTTAAGTTATATGCCACATAACTTCCATCCTTACCACCGCTAACTGGAACAATACAATCAAATTCACCATTTTTAGATCTATGCTTATCTAATAAATTTAAGAGCTCATTTTTCCTTTTTGTCCAATCTATGGACTCTTTTTCTTTTTTCCATTGGCACGCATTGCACTCTCCTTTTTTATTGAAAGAGATGCGATTTCTTGTAGACATTGCTAAACAAGAAGAACACCAAAAGACTCTATTCATATATTAAAAAGTTATAGATAAATTATAGCTGACATAATTAATCCTCTTGAAGATGTTGTAAAAAATATTTTTTATTAAATAAAAACGTATTAATGTAATATTAATCTATTATCAAAATTTTATAAATTTATATTTAATGAGATATGAGTAAAGTTACTTTCTCAAAATCTGTAAACTATAGCTCTAAGCCAATATTAATAGATGGATTTTCAGGTAGTGGTAAAATACTTGTTGCTGATTTACTAAAAGCAATTTCTGAAACAGAACTTTATAAATGGGAATTATCATTCGACTACATACCAATTTTATATAGTTTAAAAGGAATAAAAAAATCAGCGGCTTCATCTACAATCAAAACTATATTCGATGAAATTACATATAACTTAGTAATTGGTAGAGAAATAAATATTAGAAAAAGTGATTTTTCTTCAGCTTTTTATCATCCTAAAAGATTCTCTTATCTCAAATCGATTTTAGAATTAACAAAAAAAAATGATCCAGAAATAACAAATCAGATAGCTCCTAGTATGAACATTCCTTTGATAGTGCATATGTCTACATTTAATAATTTTTTTTATGAGGAGGTTTTTCCTAATAAATTAAAACTTATATATACTCTTAGAGATCCCTTGTTTTTGGTTGAGACATATAGCTCTTACCTAAATCGAATATCAGAAGATCCAAGAGAATTCACAGTTAAGATTAAATATAAGAATATTGACTTACCATGGTTTGCGCTTGGCTGGGAAGAAGAATATTTAAGTGTCAACAATACTGAAAAGACTATAAAATTATTGAAAGTTTGTTTTAATCTTTTGCCAAAAAAAATTATTTCAAACAAATATAAAAACCAAATTTATAAATTAATTTTTTTTGAAGATATCACCAAGCATACTGATCTTATTTTTGATGACTTAATACTTTTTCTTGGCTTAAATTATTCACAGAAGCTCTTAGAAAAATTAAAGAAAAAGAATAAAGTTCCAAGAAATGAAAATATTATTGTTGATGGATATTGGAAGCGTTATACTTTTAGAGGTTTAAGTAGAGAAGGTGAAGGCGAAGAAAAACTTCTTGAACGGACAAAATCACAAGTAAGTCAATATTACTTAAAAGAACTTAAAGATCTTAGAGAGCAATATTTTAATTTCAGAAAAACTTATTCAATTATTGGTTGATTAAAATTTTTTTGTAGTTTAAAAATTTATACCGATAAAAATTGTTTTTTGATATTTTTGAAATTAACTTTATTTAGTCGTAAAGAAATAAATAAGAATTCTATTTTTTTGATTTTATTCAATAATCCCATTTATTATTAAGTAATTTTTTAACTTTTATCAAAAATATTGAAATAATGGTGTTATTTTCCCACGATTTCTTCGTAATTAAGGACTTCAACATTAGGAGATTTTTTAGAATAATAACTTGAAGCGACATCAACATCATCAAGAAAAATTTTAGATTTTAAATTAGGACTTTTTTTCAAAAAATCTTCAAAGTCTATTTTGTAAACTTTAATTTTATTTCCTAAAATTAAAGGTAAAGATTTTTGAAGGGTGGATCCAAGAGAACAGTAATGTGCAGGTATATTATCCATTTCAGTGACCACTAACTCTAGAGGTAAATCATATTTTAAGGTTTTAATTCCATTTATATGAAAAACATTTAATTTATCTTTTGATGTTCTCCTTTTTGCTATGTAGTACATCTCTTTCCCTTTCTTATGCCAATATTCATTTAATTTTTTTATCAACCCCAACTCTTGTTCTATTTCTACCGTGCCTCTTTCAACCATACCAGTTCCTATGAAATAAACAGTGTTTGAATCAAACTCTCTCTTACTGCTTTTTATCTTTGCTTTTAGGTAATTTAGATTATTCATCTCTGCGTTATTATTGTTTATCTCATCTGCATAAATAGTGAACAAATTAAAAGAAGTTTTTTTAAGTTTTTCATATGACCCGCCAAAGTACAAAAATTTAGCTACTTTTCCAGAAAATGTTTCAAAGTTATTAATTGGCAAATATATATTATTTTTCATATAGTTTTCTTGGGCCACATAAGTATAGAATCCATCATCTATCAAGGTAAATTTAGATTTTATAAAGTATCTTCTCAAACATTGTAGAAAAGTATTTCTAAAATCAAAAATAACAAAATTTAATTTTTGATTATCAAATATAAAGTTTAATTTTAATTTAAATATAAAAAGCATTTCATTAAAAAATCTAATTATTCTTATTTTTGGAATCCAGTAAATTTTATATTTTTTAAAACCTAATAGTTTTAAAGTTAAATACATTTGTTTATTAGCATAAGAACTTCCCTTATGTAAAAATAAAAATAATTTAAAATTCTCAGAACATTCTCTTCTTCTTAATTCATTTACACATATTAATTGAACAGGTGAGGCTGCAAAATATAAATTAAGTTTACTTTTATAATTCATAATTTTATTAGTAATAAATTGTAAGTATTGATTCTTAAGTAAATTTATTACCTATATTAAGAAAAATCGATTAAATATTAACCTTTACAGGATGCATTCTTAATAAGATTTTTTAATAAATGGTATCTTATGATTAAATTTTATACTTCTTTGAAATTATGAATTAATCTATCCTTCGAAAAAGAGATCTTCTAAAAATAATTTCGCAAATAGTTAAAAGAAATTTTAAAAAATATACTGATAATTTTTCTTCAATTATTATTTTTGGATTAAAAGCATCTTTCAAACTAATTTTATTAATACCTGAAATCCTAATAAAGTAAATCTGGCTATAACCGCTACTCCAATGCATGCATAATTAATGATACTATCTAAGAACTTTGCTTCTGCAATATTATCTTGAATACTATTTACTCAAGAAAATTCATATGATTATTAAGTCACAAATAGTTTTTATGATATTTAAAGATTTTTATAAAGAGATTTTCAGTTTGTTTTATCTATTTGGAATAAAATTTTCATAAATTCTTCGAAAAGTATATTTACTAAAAAAAAATAATTCAAATGTAAATATTAAAAATATAACTTTGTATTTCTGACTAAATTAGAAAATTAAAATATTTTTTATTTTATTAAATATAAATATTATTTTAATTTTTACTCAACTATAAAATATAATAGATAATAAATCTAATTTTAAAATTGATAGATTGTTCTAAGGATAAACCCAATATTTTTTTTGTAGAGCAATATATTTATCCTGAGGGCTGGTCTGGAGCTCAAATTAGCAGAGATATAATTAATTATTTAAATGATAAAGGAATAAAAGTTAATGTAGTATGTGGAACCACTTTTTACCAGAAACCTCATGTTTCAGATACTAATCAATTTTTAAATAATGAAGTTAATTTAATTAAATTAAATACATTCAAATCCAATAAAAGTACTATAAAAAATTTTTTAAATCAAATTTTATTTTCTTTAAAAGCAAATTGTAGAATTTTTTTTATTAAAGAAAAAGTAAACTGTTTAATTATACAGACTAATCCCCCTCTATTTCTAATTTCTGCAGCAATAATTTCGTATTTTAAAAGAATTCCTCTTGTTGTAATTGCTATGGATATATATCCAGAACATATTTTCGCTTCAATAAATTCAAATTATTTTAAGAAAACATTTCAGAAAATTATTTCTTTCTTTTTTAATTTTAGTTATAGAAAAGCAGCAGGGATAATTTCTTTAGGCAATTCAAGTACACAAAGACTATTAAAAAAGGGCATCATAAAAGAAAAAATATATGAAATCAATAATTGGGCAACTGGCCCAATAAAAGCCATTAGTAAAAAACAAAATATTCTTTATAAAAAATGGAATTTATCTACGAAATCCTTCAACATTATATATTCTGGTAATTTAGGACTTGCGCATGACTATAAAACAATAATAGATTCATGTAAAAATTTAGATAAAATAGATTTTGAAGTTAAGTTTTTATTTGTTGTTTCAGGAAGAAAAGTTAATTTGGCTAAGAAATATACATCTGATTTAAAACTAGATAATCGCATATCTTTCCATGAAATAATAAGTCCAGAAATGGTTCCATATTCATTTTCCTTATCAAAACTAGCATTAGTAACTATTGATAAAGATTTTAATGGAATAGTCCATCCAAGTAAATTATATGGATATCTGGCTAGGGGTTTGCCAGTACTTTATATAGGTCCAGAAAATGACATAAATGATATTTTATTAAATTATTCCTGTGGGTTCTGTTTTCGTAATAATGATTCAAAGAATGTTTCTAATCTTATTAAAGAACTTTTGAATAATGATCAAATTCTCATGAGTTATTCTAAATCAGCAAGAAAATGTTATGAGGATAATTTTTCATCTCAAATAGGATTAAAAAAGTATTATTCAGTTATTAGTAAATTTTTATGAAAATATTAATTACAGGTGTTGGCGGATTTATTGGAAAAGAACTCGCCAAGGTATTAAAAAATGATAATAATTTCATAATCGGTATAACAAGATCTAATTTTAAGAATGATTTAAATTTAGATAAACTGATTATTCAAGAATTAACTCCTTATACAAATTTTTCTAAATATTTAGTAGAAGTTGATATTGTTATACATCTAGCAGGAAGGGTTCATATTTGTTCAAAATCAAAGTCAAAAAACATGAAACTCTTTATTAATGATAATCTCTTGGTAACAAAAAATTTACTAGAACATTCATTGAAATGTGATGTTAAAAAATTTTTATTTTTGAGCACTGTAGGAGTACATGGGACTAGATCAATTGAACCATTTTCTGAAGATGATTATCCAAACCCAGTTTCACCTTATGCCAAGTCTAAATTATTATGTGAAAACTATATTAGAGAATTTTGTGAGAATACAAAATTAGAATTTTCAATAATAAGAAGTCCATTAGTTTATGGTAAAAATGCTCCGGGAAATCTTGGCATACTAAAAAAATTTATTGATTACAATATTCCATTACCAATACTTTCTTTAAATAAAAACAAGAGGAGTGTGATTTCAATAAATAATTTAATTGAATTCATTAAAAATTGTTTAATAAAAAAAGAGGCAAAGAATCAAACCTTCTTAGTCTCAGATGGAATAGATCGTTCTACACTTGAAATTATTAAATTATTTTGCGTTTTAAACAAATGTAAAATTAAATTATTTTATTGCCCTGTATTTTTAATTAGTATTTTTTTTATAATTATAAGAAGAAATGATTTAAATGATAAATTGATAAAATCTTTTCAAATAAATAATAATAAATCTAAAACTATTTTTAATGCGCCTTAATTTTAGTAAAAGATCTTAATATTTTTAAGAACTACTCTTATTATTCAATTGACTTATTAATGCTATTCTGTTCATATCTAATTGGATTATTCTAATTTTAAAAATTATCAAATTGTTTATTAACTAATTTATTTGCAGATTATTTTTATGTTGGCTTAGAGTTATTATTATGTACGAATATTTAATTAAAAGACCATTTGATTTTATCTTTGCTTTTTTTTCATTAATAATACTATTACCAATTTTTCCAATAGTTTTTCTATTAATTAAATTTTTTGATAATGGTCCAATTATATTTAGACAATACAGAGTTGGGACTAATAATGAAAAATTTATTATTTATAAATTTAGAAGCCTGCCTCATGGAACAAAAAACGTTTCTTCAGATAAATTAAAAATTGATAAAATTTCTAAGGTGGGTAAATTCTTAAGAAGGACAAGTATTGATGAGTTGCCGCAGTTATTTAATATACTTAAGGGTGATATGAGTTTTGTTGGACCAAGACCTTCTTTAATTTCTCAAGAAGAGCTAATTTATTTAAGAAATAAAAATAGATCAATAGGTAGTAAACCTGGACTTACTGGCTTAGCGCAAATTAAGGGCTTTACCGGAATGAGTATCAGCCAGAAGGCTTTATATGATGAAAAATATCATCTATCAAAATCTTTTTTCCTTGATTTGTATTTAATAATATCTACTATATTTTATTTAATTAAGAAACCTCCTGTTTATTAAAATAAATTTTAATTATGAAAATATATTTAGATTTAAAAATAATCTATTTTGCCTACAGAAATATCTGAAAAAATAATGACTAACATCTTCAATATTTTTTTATGTTTCTTTTAAAAGCTATTGCAGAGAATAAAGATTTATCTTAGTTCATTTATTCAATATTCTAAAAATATTAAATGGATAAATTTAAAGTTTTGAGTATAAATTTAATATTTATATTAATAGTTGAAATTCCTTTTCTATTACCTATTGTCTTATCAGAAAGACTTCTAACAGCTGTTAAAAATTCCAGTAGTAATAATAATTTCTACGATAGTTACTTAAATAGATTTTCATTAAATTTATTTAAATATAATTTGGGTGCTATCCCATTAAAAGGTACTGTTCAATACGATAAGGATTGTTTTGAAGTTTCAAGTCATTTAATTTATAGCCCAAAAGCAAATTCTAGTTGTTTACAAAATGAATTTGAATTCAACGTAAAATTGGATTTTGGCAAATATTCAAATAGATTAGATAGTTATGGAGAAATCTTAAATCCCAAGACTATAGTTTTAGGTGATTCTATGGCAATGGGCTGGGGAGTATCAAATAACGATATTTTCACAGCAGAGCTTAATCGTAATAATTTAAAAGTATTAAATCTATCTGTATCAAGTTATGGCACAGCAAGAGAATTTCTCTTTTTAAAAAAGTGGGCTACTAATAATCCAAATAAATATAAAGAAGTTGATACTATAATTATTCAATATTGTGATAATGATTTAAATGAAAATAAACAGTTTTTAAGTGATAAATATTCTTTTAATAACCCTTCTGAAATCAAATTGAGAAAATATGTAAGAGCTCTTGATTTTAAAAATAAACATCACCTTCATTTTAATGAAAATATTAAGATAAAAACTTATCCTCTCATAATTGCTAATTTCTATAAAAGATTATATGCATTATCATTTTCTAAAATAAGCTCAATTTTCAGAAAAGAAAAAAATATCAATTTTATTAGTTATGAGCACCCAGAAACTTTTAAAAAAATAATTATAAATTTCACAAATTTATTAAAAAATAAACGCGTTATTGTTTTTATTGCTAATTCCCATGGTGAGAATAATATTATAAGATATAATGAATTTGAAAAAATTTTTAGTAAAGAATTTAATTCAGATTTAGCTTCAATTGAAATCATTTCCCCTAAAGATACCTCTTTAATTGAAGGAACAGATTCTTATTTTATTCTTGATGATCATATAAACGCTAAAGGACATAAAAATTTAGGAAAAGCTTTGCTAAAAAGAATTAAGAATTAATATATAAATATATTTATTTATAAAATCAAATTAATAAATTCTTTGTTCAAATTTTTATTTTTATCTTTTTTTTTATAATAATTAATTTGTCTTTGAGATTTTAGTATGTTTTATAATTTTTCAAATTTACTATAATAACTTTATGTAAATGAAAAACTATTTTATAATAAATTTAAACTAAGAAATAGAATTGAAAACAATATTATTAACAGGAGGTTTGGGATTTATTGGAAGTCATACTTGTATTTCTGTAATTCTTAAAAATTATAATATTCTGATTTTTGACTCATTAATAAATAGTGAGATTAATAACTTACAAGCGATAGAGAAAATATGTAATTTATCCAATAAATTACAAAAAGCTAGAATTACTTTTATTAAAGGTGATATTAAAGATAAGGAACTATTGGTTAATACTTTTGAAAGAGCTTTTATAAAAGGGAGTCCAATTGAAGCAGTTATACATTTTGCAGGTCTTAAGTCAGTTAAAGAATCTTTAGAAAAACCACTATCCTATTGGGAAACTAATGTCTATGGTTCAATAAATTTATTAGAGGCCATGAGAAAATTTGATTGCAAAAAGATAATTTTTAGTAGTAGTGCGACTATTTATAAACCTACTCTTAATAAGTTAGTTAAAGAAAACTTTGAGCTTGGTCCAATTAACCCATATGGAAATACCAAACTTGCTGTAGAGAATATTCTCAGAGATTTAGTTAAAGATAAATTAAATGATTGGAGAATTATAAACTTACGTTATTTTAATCCTGTTGGCGCTCATACTTCAGGACTCTTGGGAGAAAATCCTAAAGGAAAACCAAATAATTTATTCCCAATTTTGCTAAAAGTCGCTTCGGGAGAATACGATAAATTATCTATTTTTGGAAATGACTGGCCTACTAGAGATGGTACATGCATAAGAGATTATATTCATGTTATGGACTTGGCTGAGGCTCACTTAGCCGCTTTAGATTTTATAAATGATTCAGGTCCTACCTTGCTTAATTTAAATATAGGTACTGGCTCTGGGAAAAGTGTTTTAGAGGTCGTAGAAACTTTTAAAAAGATCAATAAATGTAATTTCAAATATGTTTTCGAACCCAGAAGAAAAGGTGATGTACCATTTCTTGTGGCTAATAATACTCTTGCACTCTCAAAATTAAAGTGGTATCCCAAGAAAGATTTAAGTGATATGTGCAGGGATGCATGGAAATGGAAGATTAACTCAAAGGATTGAATTTGGTATTAAAAAATATATATCTCTAATAAAGTTTTGGTTATTGATTTCTAAAATCTTTCTTTCACTAAAAATACCATATTAAATTAGAGCAAAAAATAATCAACTTTAAAGAATTTTTTATTTCTAAAACTTTTTAAGTTTGTTTTATTTTATATGTTCTTTATTAAATTTTATTTTTTATTATAATTTAGATAGATTAATGAAATAAAATTTACTTTTAATAATTTTTTTAAAAAATAAGAATGTTAAAAAGGTCACAAAGAAGAATTATAATATATGTTGTAGATATAATCATTGTTTCTTTTTCTTTATTTTTAACCTTAAATCTATTAGATAGAGAAAGTAATAATTTATTTATCACAGGTAAATTTCAATATTTAATTTTATTAAATATTTTAATATCTTCGATTATTTATAATTTCACAGGACAATATAAAGGAATATCTAAATATGTTGGCAGTATTTCTTTCTATCAGATTATATTAAGAAATTTATTTATATCAATTTTTTTATATATTTTTTCAAGTAGCGATTTATTAAAAGTTAGATTTATATTTTTATTTTGGATAATAAGCTCAGGACTAGTTGGACTTACTAAATTATTGATGAGAGATATATTAATAAAATATAGAGATAAGAATCTTAAGAGAAGGAAAGTTGTTATTTATGGAGCAGGTTCTGCAGGTAGTCAGTTGGCGTTTAGCCTATCTGTAAACAAACTTTACGATCTAATTGCATTTATAGATGATTCTCCTTGGTTAAAAGGAAGAACTCTAAGAAACATACCTATTAAACCAATTGAATATTTGGGAAGACAAAAAGATATTGATCAAATATTGTTGGCAATTCCTTCTTTAAAGGGTAAAAAAAGAAAAAATTTATTAAAGAAAATAAGATCTTATAATATACCAATTCTTCAAATACCTTCAATAGAGGATTTGGCTTCTGGAAAGAAAATTGATTATTTAACTCCAATTGATATTGAAGACTTGATTTATAGAGAAAAAGTTGAGTCAGATCCAAAATTATTAAATATGAGCATAAATTCTTCTGTGGTATGTGTAACAGGAGGGGCAGGTTCAATAGGGAGTGAACTTTGCAGGAAAATACTAAAATTGAAACCTAAAGCTCTTATTATTTTTGATAATAATGAACATAGACTATTTGAATTGTCTAATGAAATCAATAAATTAAATTTAAATAGAGATATAAAAATAGTCACTAAACTAGGTAATGCTACTAATGAGAAATTAGTTAAAAGAATTTTTCTGGATAATAATGTCGATATAGTTTTTCATGCAGCTGCATATAAACATGTCCCACTAGTAGAACTTAATCCTCTAGAAGGTATTTTCAATAATGTAGTTTCTACTAGGGTTGTATGTAAAGTATCTGCATATGCAAAACTAAAGAAAGTTATTTTAATTTCTACTGATAAATCAGTAAGGCCAACTAATGTTATGGGTGCTTCAAAAAGATTATCAGAAATCATATTTCAATGTTTTTCTCAAGAGCAAGAAGATTCAGCCCAACAATTTAAAACAAAATTTTCTATTGTCAGGTTTGGAAATGTTCTTGGATCATCTGGTTCCGTAGTCCCTATTTTTAAGAAACAAATAAATGAGGGTGGGCCACTTACCATTACACATCCTGATATTATTAGATACGTAATGACAATATCTGAAGCTGCTGACTTGGTTATTCAATCAGCTTCTTTAGCTAAAGGCGGAGAGATATTTCTTTTAGATATGGGTGAACCAATAAAAATTATTGATTTAGCAAAAAATATGATTCAGTTAAGTGGCTTGAGAGTTAAGGATAAAAATAATTTAAATGGGGATATAGAAATTTTTATTTCCGGGTTAAGACCTGGTGAAAAGTTATATGAAGAACTTTTAATAGAATCAAATTCTGAAAGCACTCTTCATCCATTAATTTATAAGGCAAATGAAAGGAGTCTATTACCTGAAATACTATGGCCAAAGCTTTCAGAATTGGAACAATCTATTGCAGAAATTAATAAAGAAAAAACCCTTAAATTATTAGAGTATTTAGTTCCAGAGTGGGTCCCTGACGTCATTAATCGATATAAATAATTTGATTCAATAATATTCAGAAAGAGTAGATAAATATTAATATAAAAGATTTTTTTAGTGAAATCTTCCAGAGTTAATTTGATACTTAGAAAATTTGATATAATTTTTAAATATATTTTAAATATGATTATAAAAGATAAAGAAATATTGGTAACTGGTTGTGCTGGATTTATAGGAGCAGCATTAGTAAAAAAACTGCTTCAATTAAATGCTTACGTTATTGGGATAGACAATATTAATGATTATTATTCAAAGGATCTGAAATTATCTAGACTAAACGAAATAAAAAAACAAAAAAATAAAAGCAAAGGTAAATGGATATTTTATGATATCTCTTTAGAAGATTCAAAGTCGCTAAATTTAATTCACCAAAAACATGATTTTGAAATAGTTGTACATCTCGCTGCCCAAGCGGGCGTTAGATATTCATTGATAAATCCAAAATCATACATAAATGCAAATTTAGTGGCATTTGGAAATATTTTAGAAATTTGTAAAGAAAAGAGCATTAAAAATTTTGTTTTTGCCTCAAGTAGTTCTGTATATGGAAATCATGAAATATATCCATTTGATGAAAATCAAAAAGTTGATTATCCAGTAAGTCTTTATGCTGCAACAAAAAAATCAAATGAGTTGATGGCTCATTCTTATAGTCATCTTTATAAAATACCAACAACTGGATTGAGATTCTTTACAGTTTATGGTCCTTGGGGGAGACCAGATATGGCCCCTATGATATTTGCCAAAGCAATTTTAGAAGGAAATAAAATAGAAATTTTTAATCAAGGAAAAATGAGAAGAGATTTTACTTATATAGACGATGTTGTAGAAGGTATATACAAATGTTGCCTCAAGCCCGCAATTTGTAGTAAAAATCAAAATAGTTTCTCAAGTATCGCACCTTTTGGAATTTTTAATATAGGACGAGGTAAACCAATTGAATTAATGAAATTTATAAAAACTCTAGAGAAATACTTAGGTATTGAGTCTGAAAAGAAATTTTTAAGTATGCAAAAAGGAGATGTTGTTGAAACATGGGCAAATATAAACAGGCTGGAAGAGTGGATAGGTTATAAACCTAAAACTTCATTAGACGACGGTATTAAAGAATTCGTTAGCTGGTATAAAGATTATTACTGTTATTAAAATTAATCTCTACCATATATATCGTCAAATCTAATAATGTCATCTTCTCCAAGATAACTACCACTTTGAATCTCAACTAACTTTAATAACTCATTATTAGAGTTTGATAATCTATGTTTAGCTCCCAACGGGATATAAGTGCTTTCATTCTCTTTAAGAAGAAGTTTTTTATTATCAATTTCTACTTTAGCAACTCCCTTAACTACCACCCAATGTTCAGACCTATGTTTATGTTTTTGCAAGGATAGACTTTGACCTGGATATACTTCGATAATTTTTATTTTCCAATTTTCACTCTCAGTTATTGATTTATAGTTCCCCCATGGCCTATAAATTTTTTTATGTTCTTGACCTTCTGGTATTTTTTTCAATTTTAATTCATTAACAATATCCTTTACTTTTTCAGCTTTGCTTTGATCAATAACTAATGTAGCATCATCTGATTGGATAACTATTAAGTTATCAAGTCCTAACCCGTAGATTAATTTTTCATTGCTTTCTACGTAACAATTCTTGGATTCTTTTAGCAGGATATTACCTTTGGTGTAATTTGAGTTTTTGTCCTTTTTTGATACTTTCCAGACAGAATTCCAATTACCAATATCACTCCAACCAGCATCTAGTGGTAAAACCGTCCCAAGATTAGTTCTTTCCATAATCCCTACATCAAAGGAATAATTTGGAATTTCATTAAATAATTTCTTGTTTAATCTCAAAAAATCTAAATCTGGTGTTACTTGGTTTAAACATTTTTTGCATTTTGATAGCATTTCAGGAAAAATCTTTTCAACCTCATTCAATAAATTGCTTGCTTTAAAAAGAAAAATTCCACTATTCCATGTATAGCACCGGTCTTTAATTAATTCCTTTGCAGTTTTTAGGTTAGGTTTTTCAATAAATTTATCAATTGCTAATCCTTTTAATTCATTTTTTTTAAAGGGGTTTTGGGATCTAATATAGCCATAACCTGTCGCGGGAGAAGTGGGGATCACGCCGAAAGTTACTATCCTTCCTTTTGAGGCATAATCAATACCTGCTTCAATTGTTTTTATAAAGTTTTTAGTATCTAAAATTTGATGATCTGAAGATAAAACTAAAATTAAAGGATCTTTATTTGCATTTAAGGCCTTTAATGCGGAAATAATAATAGGCGCGCATGTTCCTTTCCCAAAAGGTTCAAGTAAAATTGTATTTGGTTGAACATTAATTTTTCGCATTTGTTCTGCCAATATAAATCTATGATCTTCATTACAAATGATTATCGGCTCAATTGAATTAGGTAGTTTTTCTAATCGTTTTTGAGTGTTTTGTAAAAGAGAGGTATTATCATGCGAGTTAATAGATAAATATTGTTTTGGCAATGTTTTTCTTGATAATGGCCATAATCTGGTTCCTGATCCTCCACTTAAAATTACAGGTAATATTTCTTCTTCAATCATTAAATTACTCTTTTAAAACGCATTAAACTCATAATGAATAATACATTAAGTTTCTTCAGAAAATTTTATTTTTTAAATAAATTTTTAAAATCATTTTAATAATAATGTTTGTATTTTCTTAATTAATAAATACAAATAATTTTTCCAAAATAATTTTTTAAGTATATCTATTATCTTCTTAAAATATAAATAAGTTTGTAGGTTAGAATTAATATTGAGCATCCCCCATTTTTAAAGATTGCAAAACCTTAATTTTTCTGGTCTCGAATATATTCTTTTGTTGATTTTAATAGTAAGTTTCTTAGGAACCTTAATTCTAATACCAATAGTCAAAGCAATTGGAGTTAAATTTGATTTTAATGATATCCCTAATAGAAGAAAATTACATAAAAAATCGATTGTAAATCTAGGAGGAGTTCCTATATTTATTGGATTTTTAATAGGATTATTTTCGGTATATTTTACTGGAGCCTTAGATTCATATTCACTTGAAAATATAAGTTCGTATGGAAAAATTCTAATATTGATATCTTCTTCAGTATTTTTTCTTGGATTAATTGATGATTTATTTAAGTTATCTGCAAAATTTAGATTGGTTTTTCAATTTATTGTTGCATCAATAGCTTGGTTTAATGATTTAAAAATTAATTCTTTAGATTTGAGTTTTGTTTATCCATCTGGCTCTGATATCCAATTATCCGTCTTAATAAGTTATTTGATAACGGTAATTTGGATAGTAGGTGTAATTAATGCATTTAATTGGATTGATGGTCTTGATGGATTAGCTTCAGGGTTATTGATTATTGCATCTTTATCTTTTTTTATCATTGAATATACAAATGGAGTTCAATATCTAACTTGCATATTGACCTCTTTAATTGGCTCTGTAATAGCCTTCTTATTTTATAACTATCATCCCGCAAAGATTCTTATGGGAGATTCTGGCTCTTATTTTTTAGGCTTTAATTTGGCAGTTATAAGTTTTATATCTTCAACTGATATTAATAAGTCACTTAATGTTGTAGTAGTTTTATTGATTATGATGATACCTATATTAGATATGACTTACGTAATTTTTAACAGAATTAAAAAAGGTAAAAGTCCCTTCTACCCTGATAAAACGCATATTCACCATAGATTATTAGCAAGAAGATTAAATCAAAAGGAAACTGTAAGAATAATATGGGGTTTCTCTATTCTTTTATCAATATTAGCCTTGGTAATTGATGAAATAATAAGTCCAATATTTATCATTTACTCTATGATAATTTATTCTTTTTTTGATGTAAGGGTTAAAAGATACATGATGAAATTATTCTTTCGAAAATAAATTTTCTTAAAATTTTTTAACCTTATTTTATTTTTATGCTGCTTTTTAGAGCGAAACAAACACTGCCACCGCTTGTAAAAAGATGAAAATAACCCTTATCTAAAAGTCTTTTTATCAGTTTTGGGTGTCCACCATAATTTTTATTATCTTCAAAAAGGATTACGTCAATTTTGAATTTGTCTAGGTCAATAGCTTCAACAACTTGAGTATCTAAACCTTCAATATCAATATTAAGAAAATCAACATGTGGTAATGTTGTTAAAAGAGAATTTATATCAATCGAACTTATTTTGTCTACTATGTAATTACCTCTACCATTTTCCTTTAGCCTCTCCGCCGTTTCGAAATCTAGAGTGTCAACATCTGACCAACCTCTTTTTGCAAAGAATTTATATACATTTACAAGAGAGTCTTTATTTTTATCAGGCACAATTGCTGACTTAATTGTTCTTACTTTAGATCCTCTTAAGATTTTAAAAATATTTAATTTGTATTCATCTAAATCAACTGCAACACCCTCCCAACCAGCATTATGTAATAAACATGTATTAGATATCCATTTTGGGTGGAATGAGCCTATATCTAAATAAAAACCATGCTTTCTTCTCCCAAAAAAAGCATGAACTAATATATCCTCTCCTTTTTGAGAATATGATTTATTGGGGGGTTTGATTACTCCATAGATAGTAAATAAAAATCTAAATACCCTTACAGGCAGTACCCTCTCAATTAACTCTCTAAGTATTCTTCTTTTTTTCAAAATTCTAAATAATTTAAATAACATTCTATTATTAATTTTATTAATCTAGATTGTTGTTATATTTTTTTATTGTTTAGGCTAATCTCTTTAAGCATTATTAACTTTAATTTCCGCATAAGTTTTGATCCCTTAACTTTCCTACTTCTAGTGCTTTTATGAGTTTATTTAAGGGTAATTTTTATAAGTGATTTAAAAAATTTTTTTTATGATTTACCAAAGTAGAAAAAGTTACAATAATCCTTTTAAATTTACTTATTGAGTTCTTTAATTGAAAAATTACTCATGGTAAATATTTTTTATGCACAATATAGGGCTTGCATTCATAACCATGATGATTTTGCATTAAGACTAATTTTCAGAAAAAAAATTTCTTTGAAAGAAAAAATTAATCAAATTTTATATGTAACTTAAAACTTACTATCTTTAGTCAATTCATCAACAAAAAGTCTACTAACATAATTTTCAGAATAGTACTTGGTACAAAGAATAAATGCTCTTTCTGCAAATTTTGATGATTTCTTTGTATGTTTTACTAAATAGTCTAAACCTTCCTTCAAATTAGATACGTTTTTAGGATTGACTAAGTAACCATTATATAAATGTTTTACAAAATCTCTTGGACCGGGAATATCTGAAGCAATAATAGGGACTCTACTCGCGGCGGCTTCTATGAGAACTGAACCAAAACCTTCTCTATAACTTGGTAAAACTAGACAAGAGAGGCAAGGAATAATTAAATGAATATCTTTAATAAACTCTAAATGAAAGCAATTCCTAACTGTTGAAATTTTTTTATATGTATCTTGGTCAAGTTCATTTGGACCTATAAGTAATAAAAATGAATTTTTAAATTTTTTATTATGAAGTTCAAAAGCATCTATTAATTCACATATTCCTTTATCTATATTTAACCTGCCGACAAAACCAAAAACTGTTTTACAACTAATATTTTCTTCAAGTAATATGTTTTTAAATTTCTTTTTTAAAAAGTTTTTTTTGTTTCTTAATCTTTCTTTAGCAAAAGATTTTTTAACGTTATATTTTTTTAAGTTAACCCCTGAAATAGAACCTTTTCCAATAACGAGAGGTTTAATGCTCTTAAGCTCTTTACTAATAAATAATGCCTGGGATTCGCTGTCGCAAAATGTTTTATCGCAATTTTGAATAATAAATTTATCAATAAGTTTATAAAAGTTGAGTTTTAAACCTTTGAAATTAGCCCATCTTTGCCCAGTAAAATAATGATAGTTATAAAAATTTGAGAAATTAGTCAATGCATTAATTAAACCTGCTTTTGGTGTAAATGAAATACAAATATTTGGTTTGATAGAAATTTTTGCATAAACTAACTTAAATAAGCAAAACAAATCAAGTAATGCAGGCTCTCTCTTTAAGGGAATTAAGATAGTTTGTACATTTTTAATATTAATTTTAAATTTTTCATTGTATTTATATAAAAGAAATATATGATTATTTTTTTTAAGCTCATTAATAATAGGAATTAAATGTTGCTGAATAAATAGTGGACTATTTACAATTATAAAAATTTTATTTTTATTAAGATTATTCATTTATAAAAAATAAATTAATGTAAGTAATCTTTTAAAAGATATAAAAAATTTTATGTTAGGTATTTTTTTAATAAAATATTTCATAAATCTTACTGGTAATGCAGGCTTAGCACTAATAAAAAACCTAAATAATTTTGTAAAGTCGCTTAAGTAATAATTACTATATAGATGTTTGGATCTTTTGGAACTTGTAATTTTTTTATTAATTATTAATGATATGTATTTTGATATATCTGATATTTCAGTAATTGGAATTGTCGCATATTTTGGCATTCTAAAAGGAAATAATAGAAGAAATATTTTTAATTTTAAAATAAATGTTGATTTATCATCTATGATATTTGAAGGTTTAATTATCTTATATTTTATATTTTTAAGCTTGGACATATTATTAATGACTATGTAATCCCCTGCAGCTTTGGAAAATTCATATGGGTTATAGTTTATTTTTTGTTTACTACAAATATCGACTTTTATTTCATTTAGATTGAATGTTTCGAAGGGATTGTTAACTCCTATTGAAGATATATGTATATAAAGTATCTTTTTATTAACAAAGGGGTCGATTTCGGATAACTTTTTAGATATGTATCCTGGAAGTACGTAATTTGATATAAAAAATAATTCTTTTTTATCTTTTATCCCTATGCAATTTATAATGTAATCAATTTTTTTTTCTAGAATAAATCTTTTGTTTATGAGTCGTTTTATATCCTTATGCTCAACAGTAAATACATTATGAAAAGTATTAAAATCTTGGAATAATCTTTTCCCAATAAACCCTTTATGACCTAATAAAATAATATTCTTCATAATATTGAATCTATAAATCTCTTGATTCTTTATTGAACTTTTCCCCAATAGATTTTAATGCAAATCTGTCTTTGGAGAATTTCTTGCAATCATTTATGGATTCTTGCCATTTGCTAAAGGAAATTCTTTTGGATATTTCAAATTCATTAATTAATGATGAAATGAAAAAAGGACTTGAATCAGGAGGGATTACTTTGCCATATTTATTTACTATAAATCTACTTTCTCCAATATCAGTAACTATTGGGAATGTTCCATATAACATTGCTTCAGCAATTACATTTGGAAAACCTTCTCCATAATTAGAGAGAAGAAGTGTTAGATCACAATCTGAAAAAAGATCATGTACTTGTGCTTGATCAATTAATCCATATAAATAAACATTATTTATTAGATCAAATTTTTTAAGTTTTTTCATTAAAAAATTATTTTTTTCATTAATGTCTTTACCAGCTAAAAATAATTTAAAATTTGAGTTAAAGTTTTCCTTATAAGAAGCGATTGATTCAATTAATAACTTGTGATTTTTTTGGGGATGATACCTTGCAACGTAAACTATTTTAAATGTTTGATTTAATTTTTTCGGTTTCGATTTTCTAGATAATTTTTCAAAACCATTATGTATAGTTAAACATTTTTCTTTTGCATAACCTTTATCTATATGATCGAGCATTGCACTATGCGAATTAAAGATTATTTTCTCTGGGACAAACATAAAGATTCTTCTTAATAAAGCAAATGACAAACTTGAAAAAAAAGAATAGTCTCTTGAAATAATAGAGTTTCTTACATTCCAAATAACCTTAAATCTTTTCCAGAAAAAAATACATTTTAAAAAACAAGTGCCTAGGTCAGACAAATATAACCATGAAAAGATTACATCATTTTTGTTTAAAGAAATAATTAATTTAATTAGTAAAGAAATATCCTTAAAAGATGTTCTTTTTGGATCTATTGTTATGTAGTTTATTTTTTTTCCTTTAATTCGGGATCTATCATGTTCAGTTTTATAGAAAGTTATTACGATATTATTATTTTCTAAATATGGTAATAATCTTAGTAAAAAAGTTTCTGCTCCTCCGTAACCAAGACTAGGTATTAAGTGAATATTTCTTTTGGTCATTTATAAAGTGTCCAAATTCTAAATATAATTTACTACAAATCTAAATATAAGAATTTAAGAATTCTGATATATTCTTAAAAGATTTAATATTATTTTCAATTATAAAACTCTCCCAATTTTCTATTTCAGTCCATTCCGAAATAAATATGAAATCCATTTTATATTTTGTTGAAACTAAATAATCGTATTTACTATCTCCAAAAAATACTGTTTTTTCATTACCTTTAAACTCTGAAAATAACTTATTAAAAATATCTAATTTACTTTTTGGGCTACCAAAAATCCCATTATTAAAAATGTTTGATATTTTCTTTTTATTAAATAACCATTTTAATTCCTCTTCATCAGATCCAGATATGATTGCATTTAATGTGTTTGGGAAGACTTTTTTTAAATCAAATATTCCTTCAGAAATTTCTGCTTTTGTGAGACTTTCTTTTAAAAGTTCCCCATATTCGTTTATTAGCTCAAGGTACTCTAACTCGCTATAGCATTTAGTAATATTTTCTAGAAAATATTTGAACTTTGCATATCTTGATATGCCACCATTAGCAATATGAAAATTTACTAATTCTTCAGCTTTATCACGTCCATACTTAAGTGCAACATCATAAAAAGTTTTTGTTTTAATATGATTTGAATTTAAGACTACTCCATCGCAGTCAAAAAATAAGTGAGAATAAGTTTTCATTCAAGAATTTTTTGCTTTAGGCGTTTCTCTACTCTTTCAACATCCGATGGAATATCTACAGCAATTGAGCCTTTACTACATTTAAACATCTTAACTTTAGTATTTATTTCTAGAAATCTTAGGATTTCGATATCCTCGATTTCTTCTAAGGGTGACTTTTTACCATAATCGTAAAATGCTTTTAACTCATCTTTAGAAAATCCATAAATACAAACTTGTTTTTTATATTTGACTAGCCTTTCTTCAGAAGAGTTCTTTTGTGAGGGTATTAGAGATCTAGATATATAAATCAAGTCATTTTTATCATTAGTAACTACTTTAGGAACATTTGGTGAAGAGGGGTCTTCATTTTGATCCATTATATTAAAACCATTAAATACATATTTGGGTGCTTGTTCTTTTAATTTTATACATCTCTCAATATCTTTAGGATTTAACAATGGTTCATCCCCTTGGATGTTGATAAAGATATCATAATTTAATTCTTTTGACGCTAATGCAACTCTATCTGTTCCTGTAATTGCTTTACAAGTTTTAATACAATTGAAATTATTTTCTAACACTTTTTCTTTAATAATTTCGTTGTCCGTTGCAATATAAATATCTTTTTTGGAAAGAACTTGATTAGCTAACTCTGCTACCCAAATAATCATGGGTTTTCCTAATAATTTAACTAATGGTTTACCGGGGAACCTTGTAGACTGGTATCTTGCTGGAATAATAATGCATGTACTTTTCATGAATTTTAGTTATAAAAAGCTGTATAAACTTCCTTTTTTAATGTCATAGGCAGTTTGTGTTAGTGAGATAATTTTGACATTGTTTTTATCTTTATTATATAAATCCCATATATGTTCAACTTGTAATGATCTTTTGTCTACACTTTCATAACCATCAAAACCTGCAAGGTATATTATTTTTGCATTTCCTGAATTTAGCATGGCAAGTGCATAAGCCATGACAAGCGGATAAGGTATTATGCAAGATTTATTGTGGTATTGGAAAATGTTTTTCTTAACTTGTAAACCAAAATCACAAACACTAAAGTTGATCTTATCATCTGACCATTTTTTTAGTGCTGATATAGGCGCAATTAAAGGATTTGGAAAATTTTTATAATGCTCTAAATCAGTAAAAATTCTAAGTGGATGGCAGGCAATTCTATAGTTTATGAGATTTTCTTTTATGGTCTGTAAATTATTTAATACTATGACTATTGGTTCTTTTTTTAAAATAAATTTCTCTAAATTTTCTTTATGAATATTTATTGAATTGCCTGGAGCAATAAGAAGAACTTCTTTATTACAAAAGACTGATTTTGGTGACCAAGTTCCATCAATATATTCTGAATAATAATTTCTACTTTTTTCTAAATTACTCTTTTTGAATAGATTATTTTTCCTTTTTGATAACTCCCTTATTGAAGCATATATGTCTTCATTTCTATACGAGTTATCACTTAACATATTTTGTACATATGTTGGATGAATTTTATTTTTTCCAGATAAATAATAGAAAGGACTTGAACCCCATTTGTACTTTTCCTTTAAAACTGAGAAATCATTTTGTACTAGATCAATAAGAGGAAGAAAATCAATATCAGGATCATTAATATCTTTTAATTCAAATACAAGGTCTTCAGTTTTTGTGTTCCCAGGACCTCTTCCTAATCCATTAACTGTGCTATCGAGCCACCTTACTCCTTGGTTATATGCTTCAAGGGTATTAATCAATGCCCTGTGCATATTATCATGAGCATGAATACCAATATCACCATCCCAATTTGATCTTAAACCTTCAATAATTGAACTTATATTTTGGTTTTTTAAAGTGCCAGTACTATCAGCGAAAAAAAGAACATCGGGCTTAAAATTTTTAAATTTAGAAGAAAATCTTTTTATGTTATTCATACTTAAGGTTGCAATCTGCATAAGATTAATACCAACTCTATAGTTGTTATTTTTTAACCATTTTGCTGCTTTCATAGCATATTCAATTTCTTCAAGTGTGGTCGCTATCCTGATTAAAGATATCTTTGAATATGAACCCGAAACTGGAAATAATTTCTTCATAAATTCTGAAAAATCTCCATTTTTTTTTATTTCTGAAGCATTAATCATTACCCCTAGTTTTGAAGTATTTTTAATTTCTAGTTGAGATAAAAAATCTTCACTACAATAGGCAAAAGGTCCAAAATATTCATCACTTTCAAGAGTTCTAAAACCAATTTCAATATAATTTATACCTGAAGATGAAACTGCATTTAAATATTTATTTACTAATGAAATTTTGAAATCCCATTTATTATAGTATCCGCCATCTCTTAGAGTACAATCTATTAAAATTGGTTCTTTTTTATTGGTATTTACCATATCATCTTTTATTTTTAATATTTAAATTGTAAATCATATTTTGTGTTAGATCTTTTTGTTTAATTAGTTCCTCAGGTTCCTCACCATAAACTTCAATACTGTAGTAGTCTAAATTTTTTTTAATATAAGGCCAAAACCAAGAATCTAAACTTATTTTTTCATTAGTATCTTGTTTGCCATTATTATCACTTAAATGATAAGCAAATATCCATTTGTCTAATTTCTTTAAAAATGAAATCTTGTCAAAATTTAAAGAATTTGCAGAGACTTTTAAGTGTGCTACATCAACTAACATTTTTACATTATTATTAACTTTATTCATTATTTCTAAACATTCCTCTTCATCTACCATTAATAGGATGTTTTCCTTGAATTCTAAAAAATTATTATATGATAATACATTATTTTCTATTAATAGTTTTACGTTCTTCTTTTCAGCATATTCTGCTAAATTATTTACTCTTTCAATGAAAAGTTTCTTTGATTCTTTTCTATTATAAATTGACCTTTTTTTAATTTTTTTTCCCAATTCATTAACTTTTGGATCCAAAAGAAATCCAGCATGAAAACTATAGTATTTACTATTTAAAGATGCAGCAAGTTCAATTGAATTCTTGGCGTGTTTAATACTTTTGTTTGAAATCTCTTCTTCTAATGAACCTAAATTAAATACGAAAGGTTCACAAGGTGGCGGAAAATAATTATGTACTTGAAGATTAAGAGATTTTTTTAATTTTTTTTCAGATTTCAACTTTTTGATTTGGTTAAATTCATATGCCCCGCCTGACAATTCGATATCAAAAATACCTTTTTGCATTAATTTATTAATTATATTTATGCATTTTTCTAATTTAAATCCACCTGTAGAAACATAAATCATAAAACTCTCGCTGGAATACCTACTAATTTCTTATTAGATTGATCAACTGAATCTAGAACTACTGCACCTGCGCCTATAGTTGTATTGGATGCTATTGATAGTTTATCAATAATAACTGCTTTTGTACCGATAAAAATACCATCTTTAAGTTTAGTCCTGCCACATATTGTAGAGGATGGAGCTAAATGATTAAAATTGCCCACCACCACTTCATGTTCAATATTTCCGTAAGTATTTATAATATTAAAATCTCCAATCTTTGCACAAGCACCAATATTAGAAAATTGACCAATAAAGTTTCCTATACCCAAAATTGAATCATTATCAATGTATGCTTTTGAATGTATGATATTAACAAAATTACATTTACTTTTTCTTATATTATTAAATACAGATTTTCTAACCTTATTATCACCAATCGCAATAAAGAAATCGAAATTTTTTTCGGAAAAATCGTCTAAATTATCAAATGGATAAACATTACATCCCATTATTTTTTCTTTAGGGTTTGAGAAATTAATATCGATAATTTTATAATCTTTCCATGTTTTCATTGACTTTGCAGCAGATAAAACTGAACGACAGTGACCTCCAGCTCCTATAATTAAAAGCTTTTTCAAAGTACGTCTCCCAAGCAGATCTTGTGACCTTTTTTTAATTCTTTTGAGGCTTTCTTGCCGATTAAAAAATCAATTAAATCGTAACTTAATCCATTCCCCGGTCTTTTAAGTTCTAAGTCTCTTTCTAGAACTATCTGATTTTTTTTAATATCTTTTGCAACATGAAGACTTTTTCTTGAAGTAGTAAGCATATCTATTTCTTCATTTTGTAATTGTTTAAAAGGTATTCCTAACATATTTTCTACTCTCCTAATTTGTCTGACTAGTACTCTAAATTCCTCTGGATTAGATGAAGTTTTTTGATCAGGTCCGTCAAGTAATTTATCTGTAGTAAAATGCTTTTCAATAATCTTAGCTCCTAAAGAAACTGAGGCAATAGCGGCCTCTGAACCAATACTATGATCTGAGAAACCTATAGGCACATTAAAAATCCTCCTTAAAGTTTTAATTACGTTTAAATTTAAGCTTTGGTCGCTGCATGGGTAATTAGATATACAATGTAGAAAAGCTATCTTACTTTTATTGTAGATTTGATAAACTTTCTCAATCTCTGAGATAGTAGACATTCCTGTTGAAATTATACAAGGCTTTAATGTTGAAGATATATATTTATGAAGCGGAATATCTACAATATCTGCAGAGGCTGTTTTGAAGAAGGATATATTTAATTTTTCATGCAAGAACTTTGCACTTTCTACGTCGTATGGAGTTGATAGGAACATGATTTTATTTTTTTCACAAAAAGAATTTAATACAATGTGATCATCAAAAGATAATTCAAGCTTTTTAAGCATTTGATAATGACTTTCATCTTTAAAGTTTTTGTTGATTTGATACTTAACTTTAGGAGTATTGATACTTGCTAATTTATCAGCTGAAAAAGTTTGAAATTTTACTGCATCTGCTCCTGCCAATTTGGCTGCATAAATCATATCCTTTGCCATTTCTAAATCTCCATTATGATTAACGCCTATTTCAGCAATAATAAAAACTTTTTTAAATTTAAAATTATTGTTTCTCATAAATAAAATTTTTACTTTAATTATAAGATTAAATTAAAGACTCCATCCATCATCCACTACTATATTTTGTCCATTTATAAATTGTGAATTTTCTGATATTAGAAATAAAACTGTTCCTATAATATCTTTTTTATTAAGTAAGCCTTTTGAGTTACATGATTTTTTATAATTATTCAGAAATTTCTGTGGCTGATTATTATAAATTCCTCCTGGACTAATACAGTTTATTCTAAGATTCTTATTTTTGTAGTATTTTGATAAGTATCTAGTAATTGAAATTATTCCAGCTTTAATTGCTGAATATTCTATTGGACTAGACATTGTTGTTCCTTCATAATGTTCAAATTTTGGAGCAGATATTCCTTGTATAGACGAAAAATGTATAAGGTTTCCATATCCTTGTCGCAAAAAATATTTTATTATTTTTTGTGAAAAAATAATAGAAAGACCTAATTGATTTTGAATATCCTCCATTAAGAAATTTTCTTTTAAATCTTCAAACTTGGTACCCCAACCTTCTGACTTTGGATATGCTGCATGAATAGCGCAGTCAATTTTTCCAAATTTTTTATGTGCTTTATTAATGCAAAGGTCAAGTGAATTTTTATTTAAAATATCTGCATTTAAGATTAAAAAGTCATCTTTACTAAATTTTGTTTTTAATTCTTCGACTTTTGCTTTATTACTGTCGATTAAGACTAATTTATATTTTTCTTTTTTTAATCCATTTACTAATGATTCACCAATTAGGCCGCATGCACCTGTTAATAAAACAACCCCTTCACTCATTATTTTTATCCCCCAACATCATTTCTGCAACTTTGAAATCAAATTCATCATCTATATCAATAGCTCTTTCTTTTGGAATAAAAACTCCTTTAACCTTGCCATCCCATAGTGAATCATTATTTAAAATAAAATTTGGATTTAGGACATAAGCAACTGTTGTAAGATCATATACAACAGGAGCATCTTGCCTTCTTGAGATTTTATTCGTGTTTTTTAAAACCAAATCGATAGTTTTATCATCATTCTTTTTTACCATATTAAACCACGGATTTCTGGATGATTCAGTCATTGTAATTATTACATCATTACTTGATTTGAAAGCGTTTAGACAATTAAGAACATCTATTTTTGATCTAAGTGGAGCAGTCGCAGGTAAACTTAAAAATTTCGTAAAAGTTCCATATCGCTCATAAGTCCAATTAATTGCATGTTGCCAAGCAATCCATTCGGGACTGTTGTCTTGTGCAATTTCTTTGGGTCTATTAATTATTATTGCGCCTTTAGATTCAGCAATTTTGGCAATTTCTTTGCAATCTGTTGATACAAATAATTTATCAATTTCACTAATTTCCTTTGCAATTTTTATGGAATAAGAAATTAAAGGCTTATTTAATAAAGGTTTGATATTTTTTTTAGGTAGCCCTTTAGATCCTCCTCTTGCAAAAATGAAGCAAAAAGTTTTCAATTTTTCAAAATATATTTTTTATAATTTAGTCCTATTACATTCAGTAATCAATTTCAAGGTTTCTATAGCATCATCTATTGTCACAATAGGTTCTTTATTATTTTCAATACAATCAAGAAAATGATTTGTTTGATTAATATACATATCATTATATTTTTCATCAAGTTGGATTTTAATAAATTTCTCTGAGTTGTTCTTTTTAATTGTTATTAGTTGACTATTAAAATCTAATTTTAAATATCCGAGAGTTCCAAATAATTTACAGTATCTTTCATTACTATTACTACAAAAATCTAAATGAATATGTACTAAAAAATTATTATTATTTACAGCTATTATTTTTGTAATATCTTCTACGTCAATGTCTAATTGTTTTGTATTAATTGAGATCGATTTGCAATCTTTAAAAGGGCCAAAAAGCCAATTTGCGTAATTAATTTCATGACTTAGTTCAAGAAGTACCCCTCCACCTAAAAAGGAATTTGCAGAAACAGTATCTCGATAATCTCTATCTTCTCGCCAATTTGGTAAATAAGATCCACATTTTATTTCTGCATAAAGATTATTACCTATATGATTTTCCTTTAATATATTTTTAAATTCATTAAGAATTTTTGAATGCCTAAGAACATAACCAACAGTAATTAAATTATTTTTTTTCTTAGCTAGTTCATTTAATTTAAAGCAGCGTTTTAAAGAATCAGAGATTGGTTTCTCTATTAAAATAGGGATATTTGCTTTTAAAAGCTCTAAAGAATGTTCGATATGAAATCTTGATGGACTTGCAATTATTGCTGCATCTACCCCATCTTTTAAAGCTTCTTTTAAATTGTTAAAAGTTTTATTTATTAATTCTTCATCTTTAGATTTTTTAATTGGAATTTTTCTTCGTAATAGATTTACTTTTATTTCAGGTCTAATTTTTTTAATTATTTTTAAATGCCTTTTACCAATACTTCCCAAACTAATAATTAAAATTTTTTTTACTTTCATAATAATTATTTAGATCATTTGGCTAGATATTAATCTACTAAAAAATGATTTAGGATTATTACTAAGTTCTCTAAAAGACCCACTTTCTTCTATTACCCCTTCATTTAAGACGTATAAATAATCACTATTTTTAAGAGTTGAGATCCTATGAGCAATAAGAATAACAGTTATTTTACCTTTAAGTAAATCAATACTTCTTTGAATTGCCTTTTCCGAAATATTATCCAAAGCACTTGTGGCTTCATCGAGAATGAGAAGTTTTGGTTTTCTAAATAATTCTCTAGCAATAAATATTCTTTGTCTTTGTCCGCCTGATAATCTAAGCCCATTCCCTCCTACATAAGTTTGGTATCCATCTGGTAAACTTTCAATAAATTTATCGATGTTTGCCTGGCTGGCTGCTTCTTTTATTTTAGAAAAAGATTCTTGGGTAATTTTTTCTTTATCAAAAGATAAAGAAATATTTTTAGCTATTGTGTCATCAAAAATAGTAGTTTCTTGGGAAACATAACCTATTTGATCTCTCCAAGAATTAGATTCAATTTCTGAAGTATTAACATTATCAATGTAAATATTTCCTAATGTTGGCTTCAATAGTAAACAGATAAGATTAGCAATGGTTGTTTTCCCTGCTCCCGATTTTCCAACAAAAGCAATTGATTTATTAGCAGGTAATTTAAAATTTAGATTTTTAATAATATATTCTTTTGATTTATCAAATTTGAAATAAACATTCTGAAAATTAATTCTTTTAAAATTAATAATTTTCTTAATTCCATTTTTCTCTAAATTATTCGAAGATGATTTTAACTTCTGTAAAACAATTTCTAAACTGCCAACATATTCTTGTGTTCTTTGCCAACTACCTTGAACTCCAAGGGTTGAAATTAAAGCTCTGTAAAATAATATTATTGATACAAGTAATGTATCTATTGGTTTATTAATAAAAAATAATTGTGTCCAAATAATTAAAATAATAACAGTAATTGATATCGGTTCTCTTGCTGAAGCTGTAAAACCTTCGAATATCCCTGTCTTTATTTGATATTTTGAAAGGGTATTTATGTTTTTCTGAATTTGTCTAACTTTAATCTTAAATTGATTTGTAGCTTTTAGATATTTAAAGGAGCTTAAAGTATCAATAGTAATATTCGTTAAATTACTATTCTCTTTTGCTGTTTGAACAGATAATTTTTTAGTTGAAGTATTTAACCATCTAAATATGAACAATATAATTAATGAACCTAGTATTGCAATAATGCTTGATACCCCTGATATTGAGTATGCAAATATTAAATATATTAAACAATTTATAGCTCTCAAACCTACTGTATAAAGGCTATTAAAAGCTCTTATTGAAAGATTTACCTGCTCGTTAAAGATATTTGTTAATTCACCGATATTATTCTTTAAATAATATTCATAAGACATCATAGAATAATTATTAAATAATTTTTTTTTGAGGCTTACTAATAATTTGCCTTTTAAAAATGAATTATAAGAAAACGTTAGAAATATTAAAAAGCCCTTAATTGCAAATGCCAGAATTATAAGAAAGAAAATAATTCCATATGAGTCTGAGAAATTAAATCTATTGAGCAATTTAAATAAGTAATTTGCTATTCCAAATGTATTATCTGCATTCTGATTATTGAATAAATGTAATAAAGGGAGTAGTAATGATATTCCTATACCCTCAGCCAGACCAGCAAGAATTGTTAAAAAAAATGAAAGATAAATGCCTCTCCCTATATCACTTTCAAAAGCTTTTAAATATTTATAAAAATCTTTTAAAATATAAACCAAAATAAAAGATATATTTTTTTTATTATACTTTAAGCAAGATCAATATAGAGTTTAAAAAAATCTTGTTTAATTAATTTAAAATAGAAGTTATTTTAACTTTTTTTTTTTTGTAAACTTAATATGGTTTAATTTAGAAATATATTGGATATTACTAAATTGAATATACTTGTTTGTACTTCTCTAAATTTAAAAACCCCATGTGCAGCCTTAAATAGAATAAATAATTTAAGTAATGCAGTATTAAGAAATAATATAAAAATTTATACCTGTGGATCAAGTGAAAAGATAATTAAAAACTATGAATTAAAGGACAATAATATTTACTTTTCAAAACCGAATAAATACTTATTTTTTCCTAAAGCACTAAGATACAACCTAAATGCTGCTTTATTTTATAAAAAAAATCTAAAAGACATTATAAATTTATTAAATATTGAAGGGGTAATAATATACTCGATGTTTTCTACCTTAATCGAACCTATTTCATCTGTATGTAAAGATGAAAAAATTTTTGTGGTCAATGATGGAGGAGAGAAATATTCAATTACTCCACAAAATTTTTTGAATGGTGTCAACTATATGCAATATAGAGCTATATTTTATAGTTTCAAAAAATTGGATGGCATGATGGTTTGCTCTCCAAGATGGAAAAAATATGCAGAATCTATAAAAAAACCAAATCTTTTTTTCCCTTCTCTTATGCCTGATCTTTTTGGTGAAAATAAAAAAAAAGTTATAAATAAAAAAAAATTTAGAATAGTTTTTATGGGTTCCTTAAGTCCAAGAGAAATGCCAAATACTCTTATAAATGGTTTTCTGAAATGCCTTAAATTGGGAAACGATTTTGAATTGGTAATTATTGGAAGGCAGGGATTTAATTTTTTACAGAGGATTTCATGGCGAAATATAAATAAAAAAATTAAAAAAAATAAAAATATTATCTTTACTAATTATATTTCTTCAGAAAAAAGAGATATGTTGCTAAATTCAGCAGATTGCTTTGTTTTATTGAGACCTCCTTGCAAAGAAACATTTCATTTATTCCCTACAAGGTTGCCAGAATACTTTATTACAGGAAAGCCCTTAATAATTACTAAAGTTGAGCCATTTGATATCTTTTATGAACATAAAAAAGAGGTTTATTTTATACCTAAGAAGAATAGTCCAGAAGATCTAGCGAATGGTTTTATTGAATTATTCAACAAGCCCTTATTACGTGATTCGATAGGAGATAATGCCAAAAAATATGCTTTTGAAAACTATTCATATTTAAATTTAGGTAAAAAAATAAGTAATTTTTTAAAAGGAATGAAAATAAAACTAAATTAAATTACTCTCGTCTCTTCAGTGTTATATTGGAAAATATCTTTTTTTTCATATGAATTATCATAAAAATCTGCTTTTGGATGAAAGATTGAGATACTAGATATATTTTTTTCAAATAATTTTATTTCTGAAATCAATTTACGGATAACTTGTGCTGGGTCATAAGGAATAAAAATCAGTACTTCTTTAAATTTTTTAATCTCTTTGGCTAAATTTCTGAATACTAATTTATTTATTACTGAGACAGTTATCAATGAATCACATTTATTAATATATGATTCACAATTTTTCAGAAAAATTGAATCTGGTCCAAAAAGTATTACTAATTTATTAGTTTTGTTTGATTCTTTAGAAATGAATTTTTCAAAGGTATTTATTTCTGGAAGTTGAGAGCTTAACTTTGATTTTATGATATTTGGGTATTTTGAAATATCAAATTCTGAACATGAAATCCTCATGTAAGCTTGTAATTTATTTTCAAGGATAAAATTTAAAATTTCTACAGACTGCAATTTTGTAAAAGGATGGCTTAAAAAAGGATGATTAATTGAAAGTAAATTATTTATATCATGAGGACAATGGTGGGTTGGACCTAACGTTGAGTAATCAAATGATGCTCCTGCTGAAAGTATTAATGCATTACTGTTGTTATAAATTAAATCTAATTTTATTTGTTCGTATGCTCTATCTACTAAAAAGGGAGTAATGGAATAAATAATAGGATAGTAGCTACCTTTGGCAATTCCAGCAGAAAAGCCAATCATAGTTTGCTCCATGATTCCAAAATTAATAACTTGGTTAGGACTTTTCTCCATGGCTTCTCTCATTTGAAATACCCCTAGATCTCCTAAAAGAACTATTAATTTATTATCTAAAATGATTTTCTCTGAAATTGTTTTTAGTAAGGTGTTCCTCAATCGTCTAATCTTATGGATACCTTTTTTAACATATCATTTAATTCAACATTATTAGGAATCCCAGCATGCCATTGAGGTTTAGATTCATATGAATATACGTTTGCTAGCTTTGTAGTTCTGAAAAATATTATTTCTGGGCCCATAAATGAAATTAAATTTATTGCTTTATTAATATCGGAATAAGAATGTCCTGATAAATCATTTGTTTTTACAATATTTTTAATCAGAGTATCTATTTTGAGTGTATTAGTTTCAATTGAATTATTAAAATCTATAAGAATTTTTACATTTAATTTCATATTAAAAATATGAAGTAAAGATTCCCATATAGTCCCTTCTTGTAATTCTCCATCTCCTAATATGCATATAACTGGAACATTACTTTTTTTCAGTTTTTCCGTGTAAGCAAATCCCATAGCTATTGGTAAACCATGGCCTAAAGATCCACTTGATGAAATTAATTTATTAAAGCTTTTTAAACAAGTATGTCCATGAAATGAACCACTTTTTTTCGTACAATAATTTTGAAACGGTTTTTTGTTTATATTTAGTAAATTTAATATTGAATATAAGCCTAATGAGGCATGTCCTTTACTAAGAATAATTTTGTAATCAAAATTTTGTTCGATTTCAAGAAAATATATAATTGGCAACAAAAATTGACACATAGATAATGAACCCCCAATATGTCCAGCTTTGACCTCATTTGCTTTTTTTAAGACATTACAAGTATTTTTATATAAAAGATCCTTCATCTCATTTTTAGAAAGATTAAGATGAATTTCTTTCATTGGATTTAAGATCAGTTAAATTTAATTCTAACCCTTAACTAATAATTACTTAAGTAAAGAATTTTTTTTTGCATAATTACAAACAATTTTTAGACCATCAATTAATTTTGTAAATTCAAAATCTTTATAGATTTTTAGGAATCTTTTTGGATAAACTTTTACTATTTTTGGAGCCGAATGAATATTATTATTTTGTGGACCTTTTTTAATATTGACTTTGAAATTATCAGCTATTAACTTGGCTAATTCAAATATTGTTATTGGTTCATTGGGGTTTGAGATATTGAAAATTGGAACAGAATCTCCAATCAGTAACTCTTCATTTTTTAAATTCGATAACCTTATCATCATTTTACATGCGTCTTCAACGTAGAGATACTGCCTTAGAGCAGACCCATCATCTATTAAATTGATTTCTTTATTTTTAATTGCTTTTAAAATTAACTCATACATTACTCTTCGATCATCTTTTTTAAATAAAGGAGAATAAGCTAAACATATTCTAAATATTCTAAAGTTTTCAATTCCAAATAAAGAGTTAACAATTGATTCTCCAAGCCTTTTTGAATCGATATAAATTGATCTAGGTGTGCAAGTTAGAGAAGCAGGTGCCTCTTCTTCAATGGCAGCACATTCGGGTCCATATAACTCAGAAGAACTTGCATAAAGGAACTTACCATTCGGTTTTAATAATTCTGATAGTGATGATATATCAGAAGTATTTAATTTTATAACTTCATTCCAGTCCTTCATAAATTTAGCGGGTTGACCATAAGTAGCAAAATGCCAAATTTGGTCAAATTTAGTATCAATTTTAAAAATTTCTTGGTAAGGAAGATAAATTATTTCGCTAGATTGATTTTTGTTTAGTTGTGAATTATTAATTGGATTTGTTTGATAAAAAGTTCCAATTATTTCTGATCTTGGATATTTTGCTTTTAAGTTATGAATTAGATGCTTCCCAAGTAATCCAGTAGCGCCTGTAATTAATATCCTCATTTTCTTTTAGGCTTCCATACTACTAGCGAATATCCTTCAATAAATAAGCTCCCAAAAGGCATTCTTGATTCAACTTGTATTTCTATCTCTTGACCTTTTTCTTTTCTTCTTAAAAATTCTAGATATCCATTTAGATAATTTCTTTTCAGGAAATACTTTTTTGAAAGATAGGAAAGAAGTTCATCTTCAGGTAACAGTTCTCCTATTGGTTCTAAATGTACAACATATTTAGGTTTGATTGTTTCATTTATGAAATTGAAAAGTTTATTGAAATCCTTCCCTACCTGCTCGAGAGCAGCAAATGAAAATACTATTGATTCATTTTTGGGTGGGATTTTTATATTATCATTCCATTCTGGGTTGAAAAAATCAAATTTAAATGAATCAATATTTTTAATATGTTTTTTATCTTTCAATCTATTTGAAATTTTTGTTGTTGATTCGCTCCAGTCAAGAGCAAAAAAATTTGTTTCATTATTTAATATTTTTGACAGCTCGTATAAATGATGACAAGTTCCTGCACCCAATTCTATTATTGAATTTGATTTATTGAGATAAATATCTGCTATATAATTAATTAGAATTCTTACAGTGTTGAGTTCGGTATTATCTTTTTTAAACTTAAAAAATTCTGAATCAAATCTTATAAACTTGTATTTATTATAATATTTTGGAATTAAATCTTTCGGGTCGTTTGTTTTAATAAAATTATTTAAATTTTCACCCCAACCTATCAACCAGTCTTTTTGCCTCGATGGTCCTGATTTAATTATATTTTCGTCAAAGAGTTTCTTATGAATTTCTAATATACAGTAGTCTCTTTCTTTTTTTGTTATTGGGATTAAATCTATTGGATAAGAATGAAACCTTTCCCAAAATTTTTCAGAAGGTTTTACTGGTAAAAGTTTTTCAAGTATTTCCCTTTTCAATTATTTAAAACTAAACTATGCTAAATAGTAACACAATTAAAAAATCGATATTTCTCGTATCCTAGATTGATTAGAAATAGTTTCCTAAAGAAAATTATATGAAAAAAGATAAATTAAGTGTTGTAGTTGCTCACGGTCATTCTTCTATTGAGGTGTTCCACTCATTAACACCTCTTATTTTTTTGGCAAATGAATCGAATGAACTTGAATTTAAATTTGTAGATTATATTTTTAATTCTTTAAACAAGTTAGAAGGAGATGTTCTAATTTTAGTCCGTAAATTTCACAAATTAGATATAAGAAATAAGCAGAATATAGATATTATGATTAATGAGTTAAAAATCTTAAAGAAAAATTTCTCTAAAATTATATATTTTGATGATTCAGCTGCAATTTCACATATTTTGTTTTTTATTATTCCGTTTGTCGATGCATATTGGGTAAGAGGTCTATTAAATGATTTGAAGAATTACTCTAAAAATTTTTATGGTGGCAGGACTTATAGTCAGTTTTACCATGATAATTACGGAATTATTGATGATCAATCATATTTAAGTCCAGTTCACGAAGGCGATTTCCCAAAAAAAATTAAAATCGCTTGGAATATCGGTATTGGCATGTATCCAAGTCCAAGTAGCTCTTTGATAAGTACTAATTACAACAAGGTAAAAAAAATATCATGCATCCTATCTTCTTTGCCTTCTATTAAGGCAGTTTATTTTATTTTGAAGAAATATAAAAAAGAAATGATAGATATGCTCTCTAAACCTATTGATTTATCGAGAAAAAAGGCATTAATTAGTTCCAGGTTCTCATACAAAGGATATTACAACAGCATTTCTTTTCATAGGAAGCTACTTTTGGCAAAGATTAAGGATAATAAACTCTTCATGACTGGAAGACTTCCTCATAAAAAATATATTGATGAGTGTTGCGAAATTTATGGATTACTTTCCCCATTTGGTTGGGGTGAGATTTGTTATCGAGATTATGAGGCAATAATGTGTGGAAATATTTTGATAAAGCCAGATATGAGTCACCTTAGTACATGGCCAAATATTTATGGTGATGATTGTTATTTGAAATTAGATTGGGATTTTATGAATTTGGATAAAATTTGTGAACTTTTTCTTCAGAAGAATAAGGTCTTAAAATATGTAGAAAGTTCAAGAGATATTTATTTAAGTGCATTAAATGAATGCAGTGCAAGAGCAGAAAAGATGATTTTGGATGAAATATAATTAAGAATCTCTATTAGATAATATGGGTTTTTCGCAATTCCAATTTATGCCAATAGTCGAATCATCCCATTTTAATGTGAATTGATTTTTTGCATCTAAGTATTCCCCTAGATAGGAAAGTTTATAGTGATATACTGCAACATCGCTTTTGACTCTAAACCCGTTCCCTACCATGGGCGGTATAAGTATAGAAAACCTATTCGAATCTTCGATATTAAAAATTAAGGATTCTTTATAAGTTTCAGAATCTTTTCTCATATCAACTACTACTTGATCTATATCACCATATACTGCTGTAACTAATTTGTACGTTTTACTGTCATAATGAATGCCTCTTATAACATTTTTGTATGACACTGAAAATTTATCATGATTGAATTTTATATTGGTTTCTTTATTGATTTCATCTTCTAAATAAGTTGTCCAAATGGAACCTCTTACATCGACAAAACTATCATATTTAATTATTTTAACCCCATTAATTCTTGTATTGCTAATAGAAAAATCCATTGAATTATATTTGATGCAAACTTGTATTAGCCTAATCAATTATATCATTCAGTATTAATTTAAAAATATAAAGTTTTCAAGAAATAAAAAAAATTAATTCCGAATTAAAAAGGGAATGTTGAATTTTTTATATCCTTTAAGTTTTCAATTTAGAAATTGGCCTTTGTTCTATAATATTTTCTAAGGAAATATTAAATCTCAATTTTAATGAATCTTGAATCAAATAAACGTAGAGTTGCACTTATTTCTGGGATAACGGGACAAGATGGTAGTTACCTAGCGGAATTTTTATTGGAGAAAGGATACGAAGTTCATGGAATTAAAAGAAGAGCAAGTACATTTAATACCTCCCGGATTGATCATTTATATCAAGATCCCCATAAGTCCGATACAAGGTTCTTCCTCCACTTCGGAGATTTAACTGATAGTTCTAGTATCTACAGAATAATAGAATTAGTTAAGCCAGATGAGATTTACAATCTTGGCGCGCAAAGTCATGTAGCTGTTAGTTTTGAATCTCCCGAATACACAGCCAATAGTGATGCTATTGGTACTTTAAGAATACTAGAGGCTGTAAAAATGCTTGGATTGATTAAAAAAACTAAAATTTATCAAGCAAGTACTAGTGAATTATATGGTTTAGTTCAAGAAACACCTCAGAATGAAAATACACCTTTTCATCCAAGAAGTCCCTATGCAGTTTCAAAATTGTATGGATATTGGATTGTTATCAATTACAGAGAAGCATATGGTATGTTCGCTTGCAACGGAATTCTTTTTAATCATGAATCACCTAGAAGAGGAGAAACATTTGTTACTAGAAAAATAACGAGAGGATTTGCAAGAATAAACGAGGGTTTAGAAAAATTTATATATCTGGGGAATATTGATTCACTCCGAGATTGGGGTCATGCAAAAGATTATGTTGAAATGCAATGGAAAATGCTTCAACAGGAAAAACCAGAAGATTTTGTGATTGCTACTGGGAGGCAGGAAAGTGTACGAAGATTTCTAGAATTATCTGCTATGGAGATTGGCTGGGGAGGTATTGACTGGGAAGGAACTAAAAGTGATGAGATTGGGAAAAGAAAGGATAATGGTGAAATTGTCGTAAAAATAGATCCTGCTTATTACAGGCCTGCAGAAGTCGAGACATTATTGGGAGACCCTACAAAGGCAAAAAATAAATTGGGTTGGGAAGCTAATTGCACTCTAGAGGAGTTAGTTGCAGATATGATTAAAACAGATATGAAATTAGCTAAAAGAGAATCAATGTTAATGAAAAATTAATTTGATAGGATAATTAAGAAATGTCTTACAAATAATTCTTAAAGTAGATCTCACGAAATTTTTTTTTCTCTATTGGTTCCTAATTACTCTTTATTTTTAGATGAAAATATCAGACTTTTTAATAGATAAGGACAAATCCCTTAAAGATGCCCTTGAAGTAATTAATAAAAATGGGGAGGGATTATGCTTTGTAGTAGAAGACTTAAAATTATTAGGAATATTAACTGATGGTGATATTAGAAGATATTTATTGAAAGAAACAAAAATTAATTCTAATGTTTCGCAAATAATGAATACAAACTATATCTATTTTCATGTAGAAACAGAAGCATCTAAAATCAGGGAATCTTTAAAAGGGAAAATAAAATTTATCCCTTTAGTTGATGATGATTTTCATATTGTAGATATTGCTAATTTACAAAAGACTCATAGAATCCCAATTTTAGAACCAGTTTTAAAAGGTAATGAATTAAGTTACATACAAGAATGCATAGAAACAAATTGGATATCTTCTCAGGGTCGGTTCGTTAAGGATTTTGAAAATGCTTTTAGCAAAATACATTGTAATCTTCCTGCAGTTTCAATTTCAAATGGAACAAATGCTTTGCATTTGTCTTTAGTGACTTTAGGTATTGGAGAAGGTGATGAAGTTATAGTCCCCAATATTACATTTGCTGCGTGCTCAAATGCAGTAATTCATTCAGGGGCAAAGCCCGTTTTTTGCGAAATTGATTCCAAAACCTGGTGCATTTGTCCTTTGGAAGCAGAGAAATTAATAACAAAAAAAACTAGAGCTATCATGATAGTTCACCTTTATGGTCAAGTTGCTAATTTAGATGCATTTCAAGCTCTAACAAAGAAATATGGAATCATGCTTATAGAGGACTGTGCTGAAGCTATCGGAAGCAGATATAAAGGAAAACCTGTGGGTACCTTTGGAGACGTTTCAACTTTTAGTTTTTTTGGGAATAAAACAATTTCAACAGGAGAGGGAGGTATGGTTTTATTTAAAGAAAAAAATCTTGCAAAAAAATCAAGGATATTAAGGGATCATGGAATGCAACCAAAAAGAAAATATTGGCATGAGTATGTTGGGTATAACTATCGATTAACTAATATACAAGCAGCAATTGGACTTGCTCAATTAGAGAGATTTCAAGAAATAGTAAAAAAGAAAATGATAATTTTTGAATGGTATAAATCTTTTTTAAAAAATGTTAGGGGTATTGCACAGTTACCATTTGAAATTGAATTATCGCAACATTCAAATTGGCTTTTTACATTATTGCTTGAAGATCATCTCGATAAGACGTTTGTAATTAAGAGTCTCCTCAAAAGTGGAATCGAAAGTAGAGAAGTCTTTTTCCCTTTAAATGAAATGCCTCCATATTTGAAATATAAGTGTTCAAAAAACATTACTAATAGCCAAAGGATATCTAAAAATGGCATCTCTCTTCCATCTTCAGTTAATCTCAAAGTTGAAGATGTTATTTACATATGTGATTCACTAAAAAATATAATAAGCGATTAGTTTATGTTAAATAAACAATTTTACTTTTTTAAAGTATTAATAAAAGACTAATAACGTAAGGTTTTATTAAAAAGTTCAGATTTGTATGATTTAACGGTCTCTCTTATTCCAAACTCTAAGTTAATTGAGGGTTTCCAACCGATTTGTTTGATCTTTTCAACGTCCAAAAGTTTTCTCGGTGTTCCATCGGGCTTTGACGTATCCCATATTATGGAACCTTTAAATTGAAATTCATTCGCAATCAATTCAGCAAGCTTTTTTATGGTAACTTCTTCTCCACTTCCTACGTTTAAAAAAGCTAATGGATAATTATTTTCATCTAATGGAGAATTTTCAGATGAAGGATCCCAATTCTCTAGAACATATAAACATGCTTTGCCTAGATCATCAACATGTAAGAATTCTCTTTTGGGGTTACCAGTGCCCCAACATTTGACAGAATCAATATTATTTTTTAATGCCTCATCAAATTTCCTTATTAATGCAGGCAATACATGACTTTGAGAATTTTTATAATTATCACCAGGTCCATATAGATTAGTAGGCATAAGTGATATTGCATCAAATCCATATTGAATTCTTAGTGCTTGACATAATTTTATGCCAGAAATTTTGGCAATTGCATACCATTCATTTGTTGGCTCTAAAGAATTATTAAGTAAGTACTCCTCTTTAAGAGGTTGTTTGGCGAATTTTGGATATATGCAACTACTTCCCAAAAATAATAATCTTTTTACTTTGAATTTCCAGGCAATCTCTATTAGATTAGTTTGAATTTTTAAATTCTCTAGAATAAAGTCTGCAGGATAATTGGCATTCGCATTAATTCCGCCCACTTTGCCTGCAGCGATTATTACAACATTTGGCTTGAATTTTTGAAACCAATCCCAAACATTTGAATAATCTGACAAATCTAACTCTTTCCTGGATGGAGCAAGGATGACACCACTGCTATCTTTATGTCCGTATCCAGCGTTTTTTAAAGTTCTTAATATAGAACTTCCAACCATACCTGAAGCTCCTGCTATAAAAATGCGGTCATCAAGAGAAATTAGTTTTGTCATAATTAAGTATTCAAAATACTTGAGTCTCCCTGCCCTACACTCCAGATTTTAAAGCCAAACTTTTTGGCTTCATCGATATTAATGACTGATCTAGTATCAAAAATCCATGAAGGACTACGCATTTTTGACTTAATTTTTTTCCAATTTAAATTTTTAAATTCTTCCCACTCTGTAAGTATCACTAACGCATCAGATGATTCACTAGCTTCAAAAATTGAATTCGCGTACGCCCAATTCCCATCATTAAAATCATCATTTATGTCTGCTGCAGGTAAGTTTAAATCCATCATGATTTGATTATGCCTTACTTTGGGATCGTATATAAATAATTTTCCGCCTTCATTAAGTAATTCTTTGCAAATAGTTATAGCTGGAGATTCTCTAGTGTCGTTAGTGTTAGCTTTGAATGAAAAACCTAATATTGCAATTTTTTTTCCTGAAATTGTGCCAAATAATTTTTCTATTATTAGGTTGGAAATTCTTTTTTTTTGCCAATCATTTATTTCAACTACTTTTTCCCAATATTTCGCTTCATTATTTAATCCATAAAAACTATATATATAAACAAGATTTAAGATGTCTTTTTTAAAGCAGCTTCCCCCAAAACCAGGACCAGCATTAAGAAATTCTTTCCCTATCCTTTTATCAGTTCCAATTGCCAAAGAAACATCTTTTACATTGGCCCCTGTTTTCTCACATAGAGCAGAAATTGAGTTGATTGAACTAATTCTTTGCGCTAGAAAAGCATTTGCGGTAAGTTTTGATAGTTCTGAACTCCATAAGTCAGTAGTTAGTATTTTGTCTGCTGTAACCCAATTTAAATATATATTTTTTAAAGCTTCAATTGAAGCTTCATCATTACCACCAATTAATACTCTATCAGGATACTCAAGATCATTGATTGCTGTTCCTTCTGCTAAAAACTCTGGATTTGATAGAACACTAAATTTTTTATCTTTGTTTAAAGATTGAGATTCATCAAGGATTGACTTTATTGTCTCTGCCGTTCTCACAGGTAAAGTACTTTTTTCTACAACGATTGTCTCACCTTTTGCATATTCAGCTATCTCTCTAGAAGATGACTCTACCCATTTGAGATCACTTGCTTTACCAGCTCCAAGTCCTTTTGTCTTTGTGGGTGTGTTTACAGAAATGAAAATCATATCTGCTTCTGAAATGTATTTTTTTAAATTTGATGAAAAATGTAAGTTTTTACCTCTACATTTCTTAATTAATTTATCCAAACCTTTTTCATAGATAGGTAATTTATTAAGATCATCACTATTCCAGTCTTTAACTCTTTGATTATTTTTATCAACAACAAAAAAATTTAAATGAGGGCATTTATCAGCAAAAACAGCCATAGTTGGCCCTCCCACATAACCTGCTCCTATACAACATATATTTTTAATTTCTTTTGTCATTTTTTAGTTTTTTAGAAATTCCTTAATAGTAATATCAAGTCCATCATTTATTTTGGTTTTTGATTCCCAATTTATAACCCGTTTTGCAAGTTCTATATCTGGTTTTCTATTCATAGGATCCCCATTAGATTCTTTTGTGTGTACTATTTTTAGTTTTTTATTAATTTTTTTTCTTATTAAATTTGCTAAATCTATAATACTTAATTCTTCTTGACTTCCTAGATTTATTGGAAGGGTGTAATCAGAATTCATAATTTTATTTAATCCTATTATTAAATCTTCTACGTAACAAAAACTTCTTGTCTGTTTTCCGCTGCCATAAATATATAAAGGATCTCCATTTATAGCTTGCGATATAAAGTTACTAATTACTCTTCCATCTTTAGGCATCATCCTTGGTCCATATGTATTAAATATTCTTGCTATTCTTATTTGAGTTTTGTACTTTCGAAAAAAATCAAAGCACAAAGACTCCGATATTCTTTTTCCTTCTACGTAACAACTTCTCTCACTTATTGGATTTACACAACCATTATAAGATTCACTTTGAGGATGCACTTTGGGATTCCCATATATTTCACTCGAACTCGCAAATAAAATTCTTGCATTATTTTTTTGGGCCAATTCAAGCATGTTGTAAGTGCCAATGAAATTAATCTGAGATGTTTTAATAGGATCGATTTTGTATTTTTGAGGAGAAGCTGGACATGCAAAATGCCAAATTCTATTAACTTTTAAATCAATAGGTTTAATAATATCGTGCTCGATTAATTGAAAACGCTCATCATTTAGCCATTTACTGATATTATTTTTATTACCTGTACAAAAATTATCAATACAAATCACTTTATGATTCTTTTTTAAAAGACTATCAATAATATAAGATCCAATTAATCCTGCACCACCACTAACTAAATTTATCAAAATAGATATAATATTTAATTTAATAATTTAAATCATTATTTAAAAAATTTCAAATGAATTGTTTTTATTAAAATGCTTCATTAAGGGATTTTTTTTGGCTAATAATGCATTTTACACCAGCAATTAGAATCCAAAATAAAATACTAATTTTCCCATCATAATAAGGAATATCATTCATATGAAATAGTACTGAAGTTATTGTTGATATAAGCCAAAACTTATCAATAAATGAGGTTGTTTGTGATTTTTTCTTTAGTAGAAGCCAACATTTAATTAACAACTCTAGTATGAGATAAGTAATTATTAAAGAAATTATTAGTCCATAATTGTGGGATAGTTCTAATATGAAGTTGTGCGTATGAGTTGCTGGAGAAATCGCTCCTTTAAGTGCATATAAGATTCCGAAAGTTGTAGCGCCCCATCCAAATAGTGGTTTTTTAAGTATTAAATTAATAGAACTTTTGAAAATATCAATCCTATGAAAAGTATTTATATTTAAATCAGAAAATAATAAAAATTTATCTACTAGTTTTGTAGGTAGGAATATTTTGAGAAATTCGGCTAAATTAACTAAAAATAATGGATTTATTAAATTTATAAGTATCAAAATTATAAGAAGAGAGAATATACATAAAATTAAAAACTTATAACTAAGTAGAAACATAGTTGAGATAGAAACACTTAATAGAGCGTTTCTAGAACTTGTATTAATTAATAAATAAATTATTAATATAAAATTCAAAAGAAAAAAATAATTCTTAAATTTTTTGTCTTTGTTTTTTATAAAAAAATAAAAAGAAAAAGGTAATATAGTTGCCAACCAATAACCAGCATAGTTTGGGTTGCTAAACAACCCTGTAAGTCCGGATTCGTTATTTTCAAAGGGTTTTTGATACCAAGTGATCAACCCAAAAAAAGTACTAAATGGCCCAAAAATCCTAAACCAATATTGTGAAATACAACTAAAAATTACTGGAAATGTACTTATAATAAAAGCCTTGCCAAATAATATTCTTTGTTTTGAGGTACTTAAATAAAACTGAAACCCATAGAATGAAATAAATAAGGGTATCCAGTTTAAAAGATCTACCCATGAATTTTTTGCTAAGTAAGATAATTCATCCTCCGATGGTAAAATTAATCTTACTGAGCAACTAATAATCATCAATAAGGAAGTAATCAAAAGAATTACATTATATTTGTCTAATAAAAAATTTTGATAATTTTTCTTTATTGAAATTGAGATTGAAATTAGAAGAAATAAAATACTTAAGGGTAAGGCTGATGATAACAAAACAATCCCAGTCAAAAAAGAAATTTGTCCATAAAAAAGAGGATCTTTTTGACAAATAAGGTTTAAAAAATTCTTAATATTGATACTTTCATAAAATGTTTTCAATGATTTTATCCTTTTAAATATCCTTAAAATTTTAATTAAAAAAACTTTAGAAAGTAATTAAATATTTACGCTTCCTGCAGGATTCGAACCTGCGGCCCACTGCTTAGAAGGCAGTTGCTCTATCCAGCTGAGCTAAGGAAGCATCCTTTTATTATATCCGACGCTATTAGCCTAAACAATACAAGTAAATTCTTTTTATGATTTTTACTAAAAATCTTTTTCTTTTATTTTCTTTCGATAATAAATCGCATAAAATTAGGAAAAGCTGAACTTTTAATCTTGACTAAAAGACTTACTGAAAAACAAAAAGAAGAAATAGTGGAAAGTTTTAAATCTGGCAAGGATATTGATACTTTGTCACAGGAAAATAACTGTACTAATTTAACAATTATAAGAAATTTAAAAAAAAAACTTGGAGAATTAAAATATAAGGAGTTAATCAACAAAAGTAAATCCATAAAGGAAAAACCTAAAATTAATAAAAAGCAAACTAATAAGTTATTAAAAACAAATTTCGAAAATGAAGATTTTCAAGATGATCTTAAAGATCATAAAGTTTTAAATGCAAAAATAACTTCTTCAAATTTTTCACCAATTGATTCTTTTATCGAAATTGCTCCTATAGATTATGAGATAGATAATTCATCGCGAAAAGAATTATCTTCAGTTCCATTATCAGAGGTAGAATTCCCTAAAGTTGTTTATATGATAGTAGATAAAAAAATTGAGTTAGAGATAAGATT
>MDTE01164212.1_pt1 | contig 46439 bp, 52 predicted proteins | sample 811231 | NCBI WGS metagenome assembly MDTE01 (sample SAMN05326651, study PRJNA326480) | marine metagenome | isolation source: seawater | place: Indian Ocean: Red Sea | collected 2010 | reverse complement strand
CAGTATGCATCGTTTAACAACAGTCGAAGTCTTCACTTCTTCCTTGCTGTCTTCCCAGTTGTTTGTATATGGTTGACCTCTATGGGTATATCAACTATGGCATTCAACCTGAATGGATTTAACTTCAACCAATCTATCCTTGATAGTTCTGGTAAAGTTGTTCCTACTTGGGCAGACGTTCTTAACAGAGCGAACCTAGGTATGGAGGTAATGCATGAGCGTAACGCTCACAATTTCCCTCTTGACCTTGCTGCTGTAAGTCAGACTCAGGTAGCAATGACTGCACCATCGGTCGGTTAATCATGGAAGTTCTAATCATACTGGCTATGGTTGGGGGTGCTGCACTAGGTGCATGGAAGATGACCCCAAAAGGAAATTGACTTTTCATTCTCAAATACCCCGAAAAAAAATTCGGGGTATTTTTTTACCCACAGGGATTTTAAAATGCCACAAGACTATATTGATACCCAAGGTCTAAGTCCTAAGATGACTCCAGAGGAGGCAGCGAAGGCCAAGTTAGAACCAAGAGAATATAAACCTGCAACTGTTAAACCACGTAGGTTATTCACTGACACCTATGCTAAAGAGATGAAAATTCTCATCAATGAAGTATTAGATGAGAGAGAAGGTAAGAAAGGTATCTCTTACTTTGATACTGAACATTTTAAACACACTGTAGAGGAAGAAGAACCACCATATGAGGCATGGAAATGAATTTGTTAGATGTATTAAAGGAAAGGTGTTATAAGAAGGGAGACTTCACACTCTCCTCTGGTAAGGAGACTAAACACTATATTAATTGTAAGAATGTAACTCTTAGTGGAGAATTTCTACGTCTAGTATCATTACATATGTCATCTCTAGTAGAGGAGGGAACTAAAGCAGTAGCAGGTCTCACACTTGGTGCTGATCCTCTTGTAGCAGGTGTAGCAATGGTAACTGGATACGACGGTCTTATTATTCGTAAGCAACCTAAGGGTCATGGTACACAAGCATGGATAGAAGGACCACCACAGGTAGAGGGTGCTTTAATCACAGTCCTTGAGGATGTTGTGACTACAGGTGGGTCTGCTATCAAAGCAGTTGAAAAATTAAGGGAAGCGGGGTATACTGTCAACAGAGTGGTCACTATTGTGGATCGTAAGGAGTATGAACCCTTCACGTGGTACAATAAAGACCTTGAATTAAAATCTCTATATACACTGGAAGATTTCCAATGAAAGAATGGTTGAAAGAGATCCCCAACTGGGAACAAGAGTACAATGCTATGAGTGTTGAGCGATCCAAAAGGGAACAGGAAATACTCGATGGTGATGACATCAAATCCCATGAGGGTATGGTGTATGGTCGTATGTATGCTGACTGGAAGAGGATAAAAGGATATGAATGAAATTATGCAAGGTAAGGTGAAGACTGTCTTCGCTACCGATGATCCTAAGAGAGTACTCATTAGGTATGAAGATAAGGTAACTGCTGGCAATGGTCTCATGGTAGACTACCCAAAGGATAAGGGTGCTACTTGTTGTCTTATCTCTGCATTATTATTTGAGAAGTTAGAAGCAGCAGGAGTTAAAACTCATTACCTTGAGTTACCATCTCTCAATACAATGCTTTGTAAGAAGGTAGAAATCATTCCAGTTGAAGTTATCTGTAGGAATTATGCTGCTGGTTCTATTGTTAGAGAGACCCACCTCCAAGAGGGTATGCCTATCAGACCTGCTATAGTAGAGTTCTATTTGAAGGATGATACTAAGAAGGATCCTATCTTGACACCTGATCGTGTTAAACTGATGGGTATCGATACCGAACCACTTATCAACATAACAAATGAAATCAACGGACAACTCCAGGTCTTATTCAATCTTATTGGTCTCGATCTTATCGATTTTAAGGTGGAGTTTGGTCGTGACGCTTACGGTGATCTGTATCTTGCAGATGAGATAAGTCCTGACAGCATGAGACTGTGGAAGAAGGGTACGAAAGAGAGATTCGACAAAGATTTGTTTCGAAAAGACGAGGGCGATATAGTAACAGCATATAAGGATGTGTTAAATAAACTACGAGCACTTGCGTAATCATTATGCCTAATCCAAATCAACTATGGGAAGATATGAGTCGTCTCAATGCTCTCTACGAAGAATTAATGTGGGATCCTGATGATGAACTAGAGATGATTATAAAAAATGATAAGATCGTCATCAAGAATAAAACCCTGATGGAGGGGGAATAAATACTTCTAAAGACTGTGTTGAATGGCGAGAAGACCTGATAATTGTTACGGACCTGATGGGAAACCATTAGAACCGAACCCCGCTGATGACGGATCTTTTCCTGAGCCTCAACATGATGTTCCACCCCCACCTGACCCTGTTCCGACGGGCAATGAGATAATACGTGATGCCTTAGACGCAGAAGGCAGGTGTTATGGACCACAACCACCTCCAATCCCACCTAGTCGTGGTGATTTGGCACCTGAAAAGTTTGAAGAACCAGAACCAGAAGAAGAGTTAACTCCTAATGCAGTTATCAGGGAGTTAATAGGTCGATGCTATCCAGATATAGCACCGACAACTCTTGGTGAGTACATCCCACCAGATCTACCTGATAATGAATTCACATTCCGTATTACTGAGTGGATTGATTGGGTGTGTGATTTCTTTCCAGACATACCTTTCTGTAGAGATGGTTCGGGTATCAGTATAGATCTTAGAACACCTGATCCCCGTCAACCTAACTGGCCTTACTATGATCCTAGTCAGTGTGCTTTAATAAAAGAATTTAAAGAGAAGAATGAAGTAGAACCACTACCAGAGAGAGGTCCAGGTTGGTGGAAACATAAGGTTACAGGTAAGGTATACTTCTGTGATCAGGATAGAGAAGGTAATACTGATTGGGAACCTTGTGTACGTGACACATTAGAGTGTATCTTCCGTCCTTTTGCTACTGGTACATGGAAACCACCTAAAGGAGACTGTGAAGCATTCCACCCACGTGGATGGAGTGGTAACAAGGATGAGATTTGTATAAAGAACTGCTTCCCAGAGAGATTACCCATCTATGAAGCGAAGAAGGGTTCTAATCTTGGACTACCAATGTTGAAACCGTTCTCTGATGAGAACCATAACGATACTATAGTTACCATCAATGCCGCAGGTAATTGGAACGGTAAGAAGTTATTCTCTACACATGGTAATAAGTATTTCAATAGTGCTACTACCATTACTCATAGTTTCGATGGGTTCACTGTCAATGTGACACCTATTGATGATGAAGGTGAGTGGGATTCTGAGTGGTGGATCTCTGGTTCGCCAGACCCATTGTCTCTTGTACCTGGTACTGAGTACACTTCCACATTTAATGGTGGTAAATCTAATGTAACTGTAAAGATTACTATCGTAGGTGGTGGAAAGGGTAGAGACACATGGTATGGGTACTCAAATGTCCCAGGAGAGGTGCCTGCTGCACCGTTTGGATATGTATTGACCAGTACAACACCTGCATTCTATGTCCTTAAGGAAGAAGCAAATGGATCGGTTCCTTTGTTTAAGTTCTACAGTAATACTACAGACGATACCTTCTTAACTACTAACCCAGGTATGCCTGACAGTAGTGGGACTGGTGAGAGAGAAACCATGGATGCTGCTGGTATGGGTAGTGGTAGTATCATTGGGTATGTGTTCAGTGATTCATCGAAAGCACTACCATATCTGGGCGAGGGTGAACAAATACATGAGTTGCACAGATATTATGCTGGATTTACTAATGATCCAACAGATAATGACCACAAGTATAGTGTTAATGCACTAGGATATGCACAGAGACCTACTTTAGATCCAAATAAACAACTCTATAGGGTACCTGTGGGTATCGACATGCCTTTATGCATCTTCTATGATGTACAGAAAGGTAATGCAGGGTATGAAAATACATGGGGTGTATATCTTGCTGGAGAGAATCGTGAACCAGTATGGGGTCAGGTTATTCTTGCTAATGCTACTGACTCTGTTGGATATGGTGAACTAGTAGTCTCATCTACTATCTTGAGTCAGTATGAAAATGGATACATTGGATTCTTCTTGGTACCTAATGGTAATAACAATAACAGTGTAAGTAATGGTGATCTAGTTACCTTCTCTGAGACAGGTAATGGATGGAGATCAAACCTCAACAGTTCACAGTCTAACCTTACAATTTTTTCTGATCGTGAATTAAACTGGAACAAAAAGGAATTTGTACGCTATGATACCTCCAACTATCAATGGTGGGAGGATTTACTAGCAGGTGACGAGGATTATGATGACTTCAAAGGTTTCTATCGCTTACAGTTTGGTGCTGGTGCTTATTTTTATGAGGGTGTTGCTTGCCACGTATATAAGGACGCTGGTCCCGCACCTGTCATGATGAAGATAAAGGCACGTACCTCTTGTGATCCTCGTGTCTTTGAGAAATCATTTGAAGATGCAACTGTTATAAGAACTGACTGTGGATCAGTCACCAAGTCTAACAAGTATGATGTTAGCAATTATGAGTGTGGTCCTTGTAGTGGTGAGTATAGTGTTCAGACTAACAAGACTCAGACTATTAAGATAGTCAGACCATGTACCATGCAGTTGAGATCGTTTGGTTCTATTACTTCTAGTGTCCAGTCAGAGGGCATGAAGTTTAAACTTAGAGCGAAGAAGAACGGTACACAGGTATGGGAAGAGACATATGTACACAGAGATTGGCCATCGGTAGGAAACGTATTGATGGACAGTGTTACCTTTGCTACTAATGATACGTTTACCTTTGAAGTAGTGGAGATTATAACTGGTAACTTCCAGTCTGCTAATCAGGTTACTATCACATGCTTTGATGCTGTTGATGAGATCTTTGATCATAACTTTGTATTGCATCTAGGTACAACACAGAATGATACTGTAGGTCAACCTACTACTGCTACTATTACTTCTAATCCTACTGCTGATCAGATAACTGGTGGTGTTGTTACTGGATTTAATATGGAGGCAGAGTATAAGCACCGTGGTGCTGCTTCTAGTGATGAGTATGTTTGGTCTTACTTCAGTGGTCGTCATGACCTAGGTGGTCTTGGTAACTCTGATAGCACTAACTATGTACGTGCTCCTATATGGAGAGCAGATATAAGTGGTAACCCTGCACGTAATGCAATCATGCAGGTGTCTACTGAAGGACCAGATATTAATGGTGATGACAGTGCATTTGCTATGTTCTATGCAGATGGTAGGATAATCACACAAGGTAACCAACGTTACGGTGGTATCTGGATACAAGAAGCGGACACCCCTGATAGAGTAAACGTATATAATCCAGATAATATAGAGAAGGGTAACCCTGCCGTACGTAGAGTGTTTGGGTTTGGTGGGTTCTTAGTATCCTATGGTGACACTGGTAAACATATGGGTACATCCAGTCAGGATGAATTAAGTTTCCCAACGTTTGCTACTTCACGTATTGAGTGTAAACCTATGCCTTTCTTCGGAGAGTATCGTGAGTTTGATCGTGGTCTCTTTGGATGGTGGGCAGACTTCCCTCAACCACCACCTGCTTCTGATGGTGTAGATTATGGTGGATCATTTAATGCTGAGACCACTACAGTTAATGGATTGTATGCTGCTGTAGAGGACTGTGGCATGATGGCAGGTGCACTTGCTACAACCCAGGCGTATACTAACTTCCATCCAGATGCATGGTTCTGTGACTACTACTTAAGGAATGAGCACAGTCCTATTGGTGATGGTAAGATACGTGTAATGTTCATGCCTGTGGCACAGAACTTAGAGAAGAGTGGTAGAACACATGAGAAACAGTTGTGTTGGATTGAGGTTGTTGAGGTTTTAGATCAGGGTTCTAACTATCGTTCAGGTGATGTGTTTGAATTCTCATTCCCACCTCATCGTGACTCATCTATTGAGAATGCAGCGAACACACCTTTCTTCCCTGATCAAGAGAACGATTTTAATATGCCTACACGTTGGGAGTATCACACCAAAGTTTATGGTACAGTTAATGATGATGAGATGTCCAATAGATCATTCGATGCAGGTCAGAACGATAAACGTCAGCAACGTTTAAGTTTCCCTAAACGTACACCTATTGAACCCATCTATCAGGAGTCACACAATAAAGATTCGAAGGTTTGGTTCTGGTGTAGCACCAAGGAGGAGGATAGGATTAAGTTCCGTATACAAATCCATTCAACCAACCCTGCTACAGATGATGCCACTATCAGGTATACTGTACAAGCAGACATCGATGAGTTCAATTCACCTTATAATTAAATTATGTCTAAAGGATTTGGAGACAGAGAGCTAGCAGCAGAGCGTTCGCTAGCACAAACAACTAGAGAACTTAAGCAGATCCGTAAGGTCATGGAGAAGTATCCCAATGATCCTAAGGGTCGTGCTAAAATGCTTAAGAAGTTGAAAAAGTATTGGAGGTCACCCCTTGGTGAACTTCAAAGGATTGCATATGAACCAGGAAAAACAGAGTTCATACCTGTAGTCGAACCAAATCCAGCACCAGATGTGGAGGAGGTAGAGGAAACCGTAACACTAACGGAGGAAGATAAGGAAATTCTTCTTGACTCTCTACGTAAAACCTAGAAAAACTGGCACACTTGACAACGTTTTAAACATCTGGTAGTATAAATACTTCTTCGTTAGGGACGCTTAACGAATCTTTACAGTTCCGAATGCCTCAATTACTCGCGCTAGGTCCAGTTCAGAAACCTACACGAGAACAAGTCGAGTTCTCTATCATCCGCAGGTATAATACACTCTGCGAGACAAACGAAACTACAATGTCTTTTAAATCAACAATCGCAGCTCTTGCTGCATCTCCATTCCTCCTTGCTGGAGCCGCCTTTGCTGGTCCCTACGTTAATGTAGAGTCCAACTTAAGCTATCCTGATGGAGATTACTCCTCTGCAACTACCGACGCTCATGTTGGGTTCGAAGGTGGAGAAGGAAACGTAGCATACTACGGACAAATCGGTCCTGCTTTCGTACATAGCGACGGCGGCGACACAGAGACAGAATTCTCTGGTAAGGTTGGTCTAAGCGTTGCTGCTTCTGAAGATCTTGCATTCTACGGCGAGCTCTCAGGTATTTCAGGTGAGGATTCATCTTCTGATGACGTCATCAACTGGGGTGGCAAAGTGGGTGCTAAGTTCACCTTCTGATAGAATAGTCAGATAATTAACACATAACTAGGAGGGGGTTCACCCCTCCTTTTTTTTTATGCTAAGATACCAGACATGAAAAGAACCACAGGAGAAGTTGTAGGTCATCCTCTATGGATGCTTCCAATGATGCTACTAGGTATGCTAGTATTAATAGAAGGTCTGCATACTATGGCACATCTTCATCAACAGATTGATGTTCATGGAACCTGTAGACAAAATAAAGAATACATAGAAATGAGAGAACAGGAGGAAGACGATTGGTAGAACTTCTACAATTATTACAGACTGGATTAGCAGTAACAGCAGTTACAATTACTGTTGCTACAGCACCAGTTGCCTTACTGACGGGTGAAGAGATACCAGATGTCGCACCACTCATTGAATCACTTGATAAATAATCACTTGCTACTGAACTATTATGTCAAACAACCCAGGCTCAGCAGTCATTTACGCACGTTCAGGGTGCCCTTATTGTTCTAAGATTGAAGAGGTATTTCGTGCTAAAGGGTGGACGTACCGCAAGTATATGTTGGGACAACAATTTACTAGAGAACAATTTTATAAAGAGTTTGGGCAAGGTGCAACCTTCCCTCAGGTCATACTAAATGGTGTAAGACGAGGTGGGTGTACTGAAACTGTTAAATACCTGCGAGAAAATAGTTTTGTCTGATGACTGTCAACAAAGAAGAACTGTACACTATCATTGATAGATCTCTTGATGAGGCAATGATCAATGGTCGTTTTATGTTCAAGATGTATGACTATCTGAAGCTAAATAAATGGACTAGAAAAGATGTTGGTGAGTTTATGGAGTCCAGTGTATTCGGGGAAGTCCTCGGTGCTGTCTCCGAACTAGATGATTATCTACATGGTGACAAGGTGATGCGTGAAGCTTACGGACACATTTCTAAACCCAATGCCAGAAAGAGATTCAATTATCTTTCCTCATTAGTTGAGGAGGCAAGACAGTATTATACTGATCGACGTCCTGGTAGAAAGAAAGGAAGTAAAAATAAAAAATCATGAACAAGTGGATAGGTATTAGTCTAGGTACAGTCCTAGGCATAGGTCACATAGGGATGATAGGATTGCTTGCGACTAAGAGCAACCTACCTCAAGTTAATCTCCCTGTGGGTGACTATACTTCTTACACTGTGGAAGCAGGTAAGAATGGATATAGGATTAATTACATAGCGAATGATCCTAAGGTGATGCGTGTGGAACGGGACGTGAAACGTAAAGCTGGGTTTCTGGGACTTGGGAACAACACGTACAAAGGATTTGAAGAGTACACCATGGATGGTGCTAAACACTTATCTACTAAAAAAGGAGGAGGTGGACTCGACCCAAAGTCTGTCGCCTGTATCGAGGCGGTCGGTGGAGGAAAACAAACGGGAAGGCTTGTGGGGACTAGTATTGGTGCTGCTGCTGCTCCTACCCTTAGTACTATTCCTTTTGTTGGTTGGTTGGCTGCTGGTTGGGTAGCAATGTTCGGAGGTGAGCAGGGAGCTGACATAGGTGGTAGTATGGTGCAAGACTTAAATGACAACTGTGAGGATCCAGATGCAATTCAATGAACAGGAAATCCAGAGATTAATCTGGGCATGTCAGTACCGTAAGGATCATGTTGATCCCAAGAAGGTTGGTGCTAAGTATTGGTCTAACCAAATGGATGATCTTATCCATAAGTTAGAAAGTTATCGTGAAGAATATGATTGTCCTGAATGTGAATATGTAAAATGCACCGTCCACTCGTAAATGATGTACAGAATTTAATACGTCATGCTGCTGAAAGGTTACCTCTAGAACCACTAGAGAATGAGTACCCTGTAATAGATCACAATGATGTTCACATCACCAATGAGATGTGGAAGTGTCCAGGCTTCAGGAAGATACACATAGAAGTTGGACACACTAAGCACTTAGAGGTCATGCATTGTGTGTGGTATCCAGATCCAGCATACAATCTGCCTATATTTGGAGCAGATATTGTTGACAATGGTAAGATTGTGACCGCTGCTATTGTTGATGTGTCTCCTGTTAAGGGAGTAAGAGCAACAGGAATCTATGATAGGTTGGTACCTATAGCTAACGAGTTTAGGTTTAAAGACAGAAGGATCCTACCTCTATGGGGTGATGAAATCTTCTCACCCATATGTAAGTTTGTACGATTGAATACTTACCTAGAGAAGGCACACTATTGGCAGGTTGTTGAGCAATATCTCAAAGAATATGTTGATTTAGCATTAAACACCGAAAGGGATGACGATTGGGTGAATGAAATGCTAAGATTAGATGATCAGATCTACTACTGTACTCAGCAAAAGAAGAACACTAAAACCATAGCAGTATTATCTCAATGGTTTGGTAGAGAGTGGGCGGAAAACTATATCGACACGATTCTATTTGACGAGCCAGTGGTACCTGCTAAATAAGCCAGACATAGCGGAGGATGCAATGGCAGATATAAATTTTCTCTATATCGCATTCTTTATCACTATCGGTAGTTTTCTTTTAGGTTTCGTGGTAGCATGGAACATTAAGGCAGTGTTCGATGAGTGGAAAGACAGAGCAGATTATGCAGCGATGGTCATGCACCCTGAGATGCAGCAAGATGGAGAGATGGTTAACCCATCGGAACTTCTGTACTTGCGAATCACCGAAGATGATGATACAATAGATGACGATGATGAATGAAATTTTTTATGAGGTTGTATGGCAATGAAATTATTGATATCTGAAGTCCTTCAGAAGGCACATGCTGCCAAGACTAAGGATAAAAAAGTGAAACTCTTGCAGGACAACAACTCTCAAGCCCTGCGTTCCTTACTCATCATTAACTTTGATGACAGCGTTAAGGTTAGGATACCTTCTGGTGAGGTACCATACAAACCTAACGATGCACCCAAAGGTACGGAGCATACTGTCCTAGACAAGGAAGGTAGGAAACTATACTATTTCTGTAAGGGTGGTGCTCCTGATGTACCACAGGTGAGGATCGAGAGCATGTATATTGCAATGCTCGAAGGTCTCCATTCTGAGGAAGCAGAAGTTGTGGTTGCAGCAATGAACAAAGAACTGCACAAGAAGTTTAGAATTACCTTTAACACAGTTAAAGAAGCATTCCCCCAGATTAATTGGGGTGGTCGTTCATGACCATACACGTCTTACATGAGAATTGTGAGTATGATGTTGGCAAGGACACCACCTTGCCTTATACTGCTTACATAATAACGTATAAGATTGATGGGAAGGAACACCATGACGTAGCGATCAGTTCAAAGACTGTTGACATCTTTGATCACTACTATGACAAATACAAGAAAGATTTTGTCACTATGAAGCAGACCGAAGGTAGGGTTAACCCTAACCTATGGGCACATCAGTCAGCACCACAACCACCACCTAAAAAGAAACGGAGAAAGAATTAATGCCAGTCTACCGTGATTATGAAATCCGTATCAACTTCAATGAGTTAGTTGAGACAAGGATACCTGTTTGTAACGCATTGCATCCCGATCACTGCCTTACTGAAGAGCAGGTTGATCACATAGCACATGCATGTAGAACACAGATCACATTGGATTCAATCTATCAACAGGTAGATCAAATCATATGGGAGTTCTGTGATGCTGCTGGTCTTAAAGAAGAATGTGAAGCAATAGATTACGAACCACCTCATTTTGGTGAGATCTCACCTCCTCCTGGATGGGAAGCAAGGTTAAATGAGATTGAAAAGAATAAGAAGCAGTTTGAAATGGTTGACCTAGAGGGTGGATCATGGACAATACAGGTGCCAAGGAGGAAGGATGGCAGATAATGTATACTTCAATCCTCGGAAGGCAGCAGAGGAAGTCAAGAAAGAATTAACCGTTCAGGTGCAGAGACAGTTTGATGCACAGGAGAAGAAGAGGAAAGAGATATCTGATTTCGAGATGGGTCAGAAGGTATTGACTACAACAGCATCATTATTCTTATCTCCTGTAGTACTAATGTTACTCTGGAACTGGGTTGTACCTGGTATCTTTGGTCTAGTAACCATAGGATACTTACAAGCATTTGCATTGCATGCGATGGCTCGTATATTATTTCATCACGCTGAATAAAGTATGTCTAAAGTATGTCTTGTCACCGTCACACCTGACGCTGAACAACAGATGGGATACATTGCTAGGGTTAGCAATCCCAACAACCAATCAAACCCTAAGGTAGAAAAACTCTTAGCGTATTGTATTAAGCACGGTCATTGGTCTGTGTTTGAGCAGGCACATATGACGTTAGAGATTAACACCACACGTGGTCTTGCAGCACAGATATTAAGGCACAGATCATTTACCTTTCAAGAATTTAGTCAGCGGTATGCTGAAACAAACCTTCTTAGTTCTAAGATAGAAGTACCAGAACTGAGGAGACAAGACTCAAAGAACAGGCAGAATAGTATAGATGACATCGACAAGAAAACGGTATCGTTCCTACAAGATAGGATCGCACAGTATTTCGCCGAGGGGGTGGATCTCTACAATGAACTCTTACGTGAGGGTGTTGCGAAGGAGTGTGCGAGATTTGTTCTCCCGCTAGCAACACCTACCCGTATCTACATGACAGGTAGTGTACGGTCGTGGGTTCACTATATACAATTGCGTTCTGCAAATGGTACGCAGAAAGAACACATGGAAGTAGCAGAGTTATGTCGAAGACATTTCATTTGCAATTTCCCTATCACTTCTAAAGCATTAGGGTGGTGTCCTGAAGAGGAGTGTGATTGCAAAGAAGATAACTATTGGGATGACCTACAACCTTGTTTACGGATAGACTAATGCCAACATACGATTTTAAAAACAAAGAGACGGGAGAAATTATCGAGAACGTAGTCATGAAAATGGCTGAGCTCGATAAATATTATGAAGATCATCCCGAATTGGAAAGATATTATGGGAACCAGAAACCTCATACTATGTACGGAAAACCAAAACAGTCTGATGGTTTCAAGGAAGTAATGTCTAAGATACAACGAGCACATCCTGGTGCTAATCTCTCCCGATATACCTAATATGCCAGCAAGAAAGCGTAAGTCAACTAAGTCAACGCCAACACATAGAAAGAAGGCAATCAATATAGATCACCTTAAGACTATTGAACCACTGACACCCAATCAGGAGTTAGTGTACAATGCCTTCACTGATAAGCATTTAATATTACATGGTGCTGCTGGTACTGGTAAGACATTCATTAGTTTATACCTTGCACTCAAGGAAGTAATGCAACCAGAGTCACCTTATGATAAGGTGTACATGGTTCGATCCTTGGTGCCAACAAGAGAGATTGGTTTCCTACCAGGAGATCATGAAGATAAGAGTAACCTTTATCAAATTCCTTATAAGAATATGGTAAAGTACATGTTCAGTATGCCAGATGACAATGCGTTCGAACTGCTGTATGATAACCTTAGATCACAGCAGACTATCTCCTTCTGGAGTACGTCGTTCTTACGTGGCACGACATTTGACAACTGTATTATAATAGTGGATGAGTTCAGTAACCTGAACTTCCATGAACTTGATTCGATTACTACTCGTGTCGGTCAAGATTGTAAGATCATATTCTGTGGTGACTACACACAGACAGACCTCATTAAACAAAATGAGCGTACTGGTGTGCTAGAATTCATGAAGATCATGCAGACCATGCCATCTGTTGAGGTGGTTGAGTTTGACATCAACGACATCGTTCGAAGCGGTTTCGTGAAAGAATATCTGATTGCAAAAATGAACTTGAACATGTAATTTATTATGCCTTTCGTACATCTTGATCGTAGGGATGAGATACCTGAACTGGAATCTCAAACACTCCCTCAGGGTCGCTTTTATAAATTACCTACAGGTAAGTGGGTACCAAGTGTTACTACAGTAGTAGGGCACAGTAACAAAGCAGGCATCCTTGAATGGGAGAAGCGTGTAGGTTACACAGAAGCAGAACGTGTAAGACGTGCTGCATCTTGGAGAGGAACAAAGTATCATGGACTAGTGGAGGACTATCTAAACAATGAACTGGAGAAAGTTGAAAAGAGCGAGGGTTTTCCCACTTACCTTTTTCGGGCTAGTCGTTCGGCTCTTGATCGTATCGGTACTATTCACGCTCTTGAAACCCCTCTTCACTCTAGCCATCTCGGGCTCGCTGGTCGCGTTGATTGCATTGCTGAGTTTGATTCTGAGCTTGCTGTAATTGACTTCAAGACGACCAAGACCTTAAAGAAAGTTGAGTGGTTGGATAAGTTCTTTGTACAAGAGGCAGCGTATGCTTACATGTACTATGAACTGACTGGTGTTGAGGTGGACAAGTTAGTTACCTTATCTGTCGCAGAAGATGGTCAGGTACAAGTCGAACAACGTTATGATAAAATCCCATACATGGATACTCTCCTTGATTGGATAGAAGAATATCGTTATTATACAAGGGGGATTAACAAGTGAAAGAGATAGAAGAGAAGTTTATGACACAAGCAAAATTCTCTGCTCTCGTTGAGAAAGTTGTCAAGGAATCTAATGGTTTAGTAAACTACATAGAGGCAGTGACATCTATTTGTGATGAGTTTGAAATTGAGGTTGAGACTGCAAGTAAGTTGATCTCTAAACCCTTAAAGGATAAGATAAAATTCAACGCACAAGAATTAAACTTTATTAAACGTACAAGTAGAGGAGTGTTACCACTATGAACCACAAGGAGTTCTTTGATTCCGAAGTCGTAAGAGATGAGATCGAAGATATACAGGAAACATATAAAGATCTCCTTGAGATGAGCAACCAGTTAGCGAAGTTCAAACCTCAAGAGAGATTGGATCATATTAATAAAACTCTTGAACTGATTGCCAAACAGAAAATATTTTACTCTAGACTGTCACTAGCCGCATCTTATGTTGCTGAAGACGAGGATCATGAGAGTGATGGTACAGTTGCAGATGTAAAGGAAAGAATCGATGGGGTTTCCCAGATTTATTCTGGTGGTCTTGACCTCACCATAGTTTTGAACCAGATGGAAGACAAACTACGGGAGTGGAAGACTCAAATCCTCATGCAGGGTGGGGTCGTTGACAACACCTAAATAGTATGCTACGCTTATACAGTAGCAATAATATAAACACTACAATACGGAGAATACAAACATGTCATTTGCCACACTAAAGAAGTCCAGCAAGACTTCCTTTGCTTCCCTTAGCAATGCTATCGAGAAGTTAAACAAACCTGCTGGAGTCAAGGTAGATGAACGCTTCTGGAAACCAGAAGTGGACAAGTCAGGTAACGGTTACGCAGTAATTCGTTTCCTACCAGAGACAGGAAGTGACCTACCATGGGCACAAGTCTGGTCTCATGCATTCCAAGGACCAGGTGGATGGTACATTGAAAATAGTCTCACCACATTGGGTCAGAAAGATCCAGTTGGAGAGTTGAACCGTCAACTATGGAACTCAGGTGCAGATAGCGACAAGGAGGTCGCACGCAAACAGAAGCGTAAACTCTCCTACTACAGCAACATCTATGTTGTAAAGGATCCCCTCCATCCTGAGAACGAAGGCAAAGTCTTCCTCTACAAGTATGGTAAGAAGATCCACGACAAGATCGTCGCTGCTGCTCAACCTCAATTCGAGGATGAGACTCCCATTAATCCTTTCGATCTATGGAAGGGTGCCGACTTCAAACTGAAGATTGTTAAGGTTGCAGGTTTCTGGAACTATGATAAGTCTGAGTTTGCTGCTCAAGGTACACTCGGTGGGTTCTCTGATGCAGAACTTGAAGAAGTATATAACAAGGAATATTCCTTGAAGGAATTTACAGATCCATCTAACTTCAAATCGTATGAAGATTTGGAGACTCGATTGAGTCTGGTTCTAAACAAGAGACGTCAGGTGCAAGTGTCCGAAGATCTTGAGGACGAAAGCGAAGGACGTGGACCAACCACTGAACAAACTGTCACAGGCAGTGTACCAAGTGGGTTTGGTAATCGTGTAGAATCAACACAGTCGGACGATCCAGATCTGTCCTACTTTGAAGACCTTGCCGCTGATCTCTAATGAAATGGTTACTGCTCCCACTACTAGTTCTCTCTACGACTGCCGCACCAGCGTCAGCGTTGACTTGGGAGGAGTTCTGGGAGCCGTTCACTGAAGAGCACCACCACCATTACCACCGACCTCATAGACCTTATAAGAACTGGCGTCCTCATCCAGCACGTCGTTACTGTTTAGAAACGATTGAGCATGAAGAGTACATCCCAGGTGACTACAGTAGGTCAGGTAGATGGAGACCTGGTTGGGTAAGACGATGGACTGAGCGTGTGCCTGTCCCATGCTACCACCGTCATCACTAAAGCGTATATTATTTCGACTTTTAATACTAAAATACCCTGAAAAAAAATTCAGGGTATTTTTTTGTCTATAGGGATTTTTGTGTTATGCCGATTCTTCTTCTTTCTTGGTATTAGCGTTTATTCCCTTTTCAGCAGCATATAGGGCAAATGTCTTTGTTGCTAATCCTTGCATTAATTCCTTGATATTGTCACTGTCATTTTCGTCGCAGGTGCCAGTTTCGAAGCATCCTACAACTGTTCCTGCTACTATAGCAAGTTCTACGACAACAACGGCAAATACTAGTCTAAATGCCCATTGTCCTGTATTTAATCCTTTCCTTAATAGTCCAGCCATTAGTATCCTCCGTAGGGGTCGTTAAATTCGTCATATATCTGTTCCTCTGGTCTAGGAGGAACATGCCATGCAGCCTCAGACCCACCAGTAGGACAATCAATGTCAGCATGGCAGTTCTCTGAACCACCTATAGAGAATGGATTGTATCTAGCAGTTGCCATTCGATACATTTTCTCATGCATCGATACCTCTTTTGCTGGATCTTTAGCGATAGGCATACTATCTAGAGGATTTTCAAACCTCGCATCTGGAGGTTCATATGAGGATGGTGCTAAATCGGGTGGTTCGTCTGTGAACCAATCATCGTGTGGTACCTTGTCGGGTGCTGGATATGTCATATTGATAGTTAGTAACCTGAATCTTGTGTTCCAGCGGCAACGCCAGAATCATTTACAGTGCCAGATTGCTGTTCTGCTACGTTGAAGAGAACAGCACCACTAGCAGCAGTCGTGGTAAACTCCCTATCTGCATAATCTGCTTGATCTGCTTTCTTCGTAACTGGAGATCTACCAATGTCTGTATTATATGTAGTTTTAGTGGTAAGGTAGTTCTCATCAATTATTGCGAAAGTTTTCTTAATCTGTTTTACGTCTAATTCGTCATGTGGTAGATATTCGCATAAATCTTCAAATTCCGATACAAAGTCAGTTAGGTATTCTGGTTTTAAAAGGTAAATATTGCGTTTATAGTCATTTATTGAGACTTCGTACTCAAAGTTGGTTATAGGAATTACCATATCTGCATATATGGTTCCTTCTGAGTCAGTATACGTATAATTGTGATTTACCTCGGTTCCTGCAGGAATCACTACGTCACCAGCTTTGTTTTTTATCTCTAAGGTCTCATAATGGTGAATTCCTTCAGGATTGTCATATTTCCTTTGAGTGTAATCCATCATCTCTTGTTCATGCATGGGCCACTCCTCATACATGTTGATGATGTTATTTGATATAAGAACAACCCAATCAAGTTGCATATCACCATATGCTTTTATTGCGACTTGATCTGGTCTTTCATTTTGACCAATACTGTATTGTTGGAATCCCAGAGATGCATCCTTTAAACTATCCCGTATTTTGATACGACGGAAAAGGTTTTTAGCAACAATATACGGATCTACACCTTGTCTACGAAAACTGTCTAGACGTACGTATGTGTCTGGTAAGTAAGAAAAATAAATGCTCATTAGAAGAATGACCCCCATCCTGGTTCCGATCCACCCATACTTCTTTGAACCATATCCTTCGTAATGAATGCTGTTTCATTGAACGATAGGGTCATGTTATATGCAGCAGGACCATAATCATATTCATTATTATCACCACTCGCACCTTCTCTTAAAGTAGTTAACTGACCATCAGGAGTTAGGTCTACTGACATCGAGGATAATACACATTTGGTTGGGAATTGCATTAGGAATGATAGAGTTTCAGGTTTTGACATCCTATCATTGACTTCTTGCTGTGATCCCTTATACCTCACTATACTTAATTGGAAGAAATCGGGGATTGTTAACCAACGGTCTCCTCTACCTCTACCACTGTCTATTTGGGAGAATATATCTTGTCCACCCATATTTGAACTTGAGTTCTTACCAGGAAGCATAGATGTACGAAGAACATGGATAATTTCCTTGATATCCATTGAATCTTCTGGACTTTTAGGCACCATTTTGAATGTAAAGTTATGTTGCCTATACTTCACTCCTTGGAAAGTAGTTTCCTCATAAGGGTTCATTATTGCTCTTTTGGTGAGTGCAGCAACATCTCTTCCAGTTACGTCACTATCACCAAAGTTAGCAAGACTAACAGCATCAGCGGCAATTTGACCAGCGAGTGTACTTTTTGCTGCTTCCGCTGCTTTTGATATATCTACACCAATACCTTCTGTAGTTCCCCTCGCTGCTGCTGGCAATAATCCAACACCACTAGCACCAACTTTAACTTGTCTGTAGTCTGTTACGTAGTCTTCCTTCAAACCTGCAGGAAGATATAAGAATAAGGTTTCTTTGGTACGACCACCCCTTACTCTACCTGTACTGGCACCACCGCCACCTACATAGTTATACGGATTATTTTGCTTGGAATCAAATATATCAATTTTCAGGTAATCCATCGATTTCGTAGGATACGATGCATCGTAACCGATTGCCTGTCTTTGTCTTGATGAACGGGTGCCAAGCGGTTTTACTCTTGGAAATACTAACGTCATGAGCTACCGAGGAAAATTTAGACCATCACATCCTGCAAAATATAAAGGTGATCCTACAAACATTATTTATAGGTCTTTGTGGGAAAAGAAATTTATGGTATGGTGTGACAAGAATACAAACGTTTTGGAGTGGGCAAGTGAAGAAATCGTTATTCCTTATAGGTCTCCCATGGATAATCGTTTCCATCGTTATTATCCCGACTTTTATGTTAAGGCAAGGACAAAGGACGGTAAGTCCTCAAGGAGAGTCATCGAGATCAAACCTAAGCATCAAACTGCTCCACCGAAACGCACAACTAAAAAGTCCAAGCGGTTATTGATCAAAGAGACCATGACCTATGGTATCAATAAGGCAAAATGGAAAGCAGCAAGGCAATATTGTAGACAAAGGGGTATGGACTTCGTGATTCTCACAGAAAAAGAATTAGGGGTATGAGTGTTTACAAAGATGTATTAGACTTCGCTGGAGGGAAGAGGCATCCTAAAGATTGGTATAGGGTACAGGTTATGCAGCTTTTACAACCTGTAGAATTATTTGATTTAAGGAAAGGAGATGTTATCTTCTATCCATACCAAGCAGAAACAGCAGAAAAGTTACCATGGTGGGATAAATTTCCACTCATGATGATCACATATATTAATTTTTCGAATAACCAACTATCAGGTGGTAATTTACACTATTTAAGACCTGAGGTTGCAGTAAGTATTGGTGCTAACTGGAAAGCAGGTGCGAGATCATTTCCTATGCGGTGCTATCATAAATACTTCTTGAGTAATGCTGGTACTGCATATAAGGTACCAAAAGATGAACTTGATTCTATTGGAAAATTACCATTAGAACAATTTACAACCACCACTGGTGGTTACAATGTTGATATACCAAGCTCATTTGTCTGGAGTAGAATGTAGGTAATGGCTTTTACAACCCCAAACTCGTTTACCGAGTTTATGGATTGGGTACGTACAGGAGGTGCGGAACCGTCTAGATCAAATTTATATTCAGTCTTCGTAGGTATGCCACCCATCCTGCGAGATAATGAGGTGTATGAATTTCGTAAGTGGTTTCAATACGTTAATTTCGCAGCAGATGATGTAACGGTACCTAGTAGAAATGTTACTACATCGACTGTAAAGGATTTTGGTGTACAGCGTACATATGCTACTGGGCAGTCAGTTTCAAATATTACTATTTCATTCTTAGTGACCAAAGACTTGTTTATGAGGAACGTCTTTGAGCATTGGTTGAATGAGATGGCAGGAGATCAAGAGAATAGAGTAGGATTCTACGATCATTACACTACAAATTTATTAATTCAGAAATGGGAAGTTGGTAGTAATATAGTTTATAGAGATCATAAAAACCCTAAGGCAAAGTCAAGACTTAATAGGGTAACAGGAGTATGGCAGTTATTTGGTGCATATCCTACTAATATTAGTACGATGACATTGAATAACGAAGCAACAAGTCTTATGAAGATGGATGTTGACTTCCAGTATGAGAGATATAGGTTCGATCACGTATTAGAGGCAGTAGGTTGGGCAAATATGCCTGATAAGTATATTGATCTGTTTACACAGATAGGTAAGCAAATTGGAATTTTGGATGAGATTGGTATTGAACAAGACGCAAACCAAGGAGAGGTTAACGATTACGGAATTTAACCCTCTAAATACCAACTAAATAACTACATCATATAATGTTAAATTATGGCATTACCAAAGCTTGCAATTCCTGAATATGAATGTGAATTGCCCGTGTCCAATCTCAAGGTCAAATATCGACCGTTTCTCGTAAAGGAAGAGAAATTACTGTACCTTGCCATGGAATCTCAAAAAGAGAAGGAAATGGTGAATGCAGTAAAGACTATCATTAAGAACTGTACTGATCTTAAGGTTAATCTCAATAAAATTCCTACATTCGAGATCGAATATCTATTCCTTCGCATTCGTGCTAAGGCAGTAGGTGAAATCAGTGAATTTACAGTCACCTGTCCTGATGATGAAAAAACTACTGTAGATGTTAAGTTACCTCTAGAGAGTATTGAAATACAACAGGATGAGAATCATTCCAAAGAAATAAAATTGGATGATAAAGTTGGTATTGTCATGCAGTATCCATCATTGGATTTATTTGTCGATCAGAATTTACGAGAGGATCCTAATATAGAGGACATGTTTAAACTCGCTGCTCAGTGCATCGAGAAAGTTTATGATGAAGAAGAGGTCTATGACAAATTTACTTTAAAGGAGGCATTAGACTTTATTGGTGAATTAAACTCGGAACAGTTCCAGAAGATTCAAGACTTCTTTGATACTATTCCAAAACTAAGGCATGAACTTACGGTGACAAATCCCAAGACTAATGTTGAGAGTACTATTCCATTGGAGGGCTTAGCCGCTTTTTTCGGATAGCACTCATGCATGATTCCCTTATGAACATGTATAAGGTGAATTTCGCGTTAATGCAACATCATAAGTACAGTCTTACAGAATTGGAAAATATGATGCCTTGGGAACGAGATGTGTATGTGAATTTGCTTCTTGCTCATCTACAAGAAGAGGAAAGAAGACAAAAGGCTCAAGAACGTAAATCTCTATAATGGCGAAGTTAAAAGTCAGAGAATATAAGCCCGTGCAGGCACCTAGTGACCGCACAGGGTTTTCTACTGGCTTCGTAACTAGCGTCAAGCAGATTAATAACCTTGGTATATCTGTAACTGGTATAGCACGTTCTGCTTCATCTATACACACATTGCATGAGTTTCAGAATGAATATCTGACAGATAATGCAGATAAAAGAGTTAAGGTTATTAATAAGACTGCGAATGATTCTCAAAGACGATATTTAGAACGTAAGAGAATAGAGAAAAAACTTCTTGGTAAAAAAGCAGATGAAACTGCTGAGTTAACTGCTGAGAAGACTGAACCAGATGCAGTTGATCAAAAGGCAGTAGAGGATAAGGTAGCAAAGGAAAAAGATGGACCTTTAGGAGGTTTCCTCAAATTCTTTAAGGTATTAGGTAATATATTAAGACCTCTAGTAGTTAAACTTGGTGCATTCGTTGCATTAGACTGGATTGCTAAGAACCCAGAGAAAGTACAAGCGATAGTTAACTTTGTAACTGGGTGGTTCAAGTTTGGTGCTGCAATAGCAGGGTTCGGTATTAATAAGATTATGGATGGTCTCTCCATGTTTGGGGATGCCACCGATCCAGATAAGAGTGTAATTGAGAGAGCATTCGCTGGTGTTAAGGGGATTGGTCAATTATTTGTTGGTTTGGGTGGACTCTGGGCAGCATCCAGAATATTCATGCCATGGAAACTTATAGGTGATTATAAGAAGTTTAGAGCATTATTCGATATATTTGATCAGGATAAGCACGAAGAGAATAGACAGAAGAATCAGAAGAGACAAAACAAGAAGACTAGAGAGTCAAGTAAGAAAGCACGTAAGAGATACGAGAAGAGATACGGTAAGAAAGCAGCAAAGAATAGGTTTAAGGGTAAGATAAAGGGCAGGAGTCCTTGGAAAAAGTTTAGTAGAAATATTGGTAAGCAAGTTAAGAAGTTTAAACCTCTTAATAAAGCGAAGAAGTTAACTTCTAAGTTAGGTAAGATGAAAGGTCTTACCAAATTTGCTAAGATCGGTGCTGGTGTTGGTGCTGTATTTTCTGGTGTTAGTGCATATCAAGACGCAATAGCAGCAGGTAAGACTAATGCACAAGCAGTAGGTCTTGGTGTAGGTAAAGCAGCAGGTGGTATGGCAGGTGCAGCAATTGCTACTGCTGTATTAGGTCCATTTATTGGTCCATTTGCACCTATACTGGGTAGTATTGTTGGTGAATGGGTAGGTGGATGGGTTGGAGAGAAATTAGGTCCACTTGTTGAAAAAGGATTTAAGACTTTAACTTCATGGTTGAAGACTGCAAGGGAGTGGGTTAAGAAGACTATTAATAGTATAGTTGATAATTTCCTCAACTTTATAAAACCAGGATTAGACTTCTTCTTTATGTTTGTCGATTGGATTAAGAAAGGAATCGACATGATAGCGAAGTTTAATGACTTCATTATGAGTGCTGCTATTGATGGTATAGTCAGTCTTATTATGAATATTGTTTCGAAGGCAGAATGGATAAAAGAAAAAGCAGGAGCAGTCACAGGAGCAGCGAAGAAGACATGGGACTTCATAAGTGGTCCTTTCAGAGCTGAAGGTGGTCCTGTAGATCAGAAGAGAGATTTAAGAGCAAATGCTGCTGCTATATCTCAACGAAATAGGGCATTAGAATCCTTATATGGAATAGAAGATTTTGTAAATCAGGCAACTGACTTCCAGACATGGAGTAAGGAAGGTTGGAGTGGATATGCTGCTGGTGGTTTATATGAGAAGTATAAGAATGGATATGTTCCTAAGACTGAGTTGTCTCCAGTCCACGGATATCAGGGATGGGGTCAAGCAGGAAAAGGAATGTTGCATAAGTCTGTAGCAAGACAAGCACAGGCAATGCTTAATGCTGCTAAGAAAGATGGTCATCCTATAGGTATCAATTCCACTTATAGATCATATGCTGATCAGGTCAGAGTCAAGAAGGAAGAGGGTTATCTAGCAGCAACACCTGGTACTTCAAATCATGGTTGGGGTCTAGCAATGGATCTTAATTATTTTGATGCTGGTTATAGATGGTTATGGGAAAATGCAGATAAGTTTGGATTTAATCCATTATCAGGATGGGGATTAAGTCCTAATACACCAGGTAAATCAGAAGCATGGCATTGGGAGAATTTAAAAGGACAAGGTAATCCTGGTGCAAAGACTTCAAATGTAACTAGTAGTACACCTCAATCTCAGGTAGTAAAAGCGAAGTTGAAGGGTGTAGAAGGATATCTTGATAAGAGTACTGGTGAATGGACAAAGGGTGCATGGAAAGATGAAAAACCAATAGAAATCAAACCAACAACCCCTAAAATTACGCAAGGTGATCTAAATAAGGGAGGTGATGTATCAAAACTTTCACTGGTATCTAAAGGTAGATCATTTGATCGCAAACTTCAAGGTGGCAGTGCAATCGTAATGCTACAACAATATGTACAACAGGGTAACAAATCTACTCAGGAGATTATTCTCACAGATCCAATAAGATCACCCATGGTCTATTCTAAGTGCTAATAAATGGCAAATCAAGCAGTTCCAAAAGCTAAGTTATTTAAGATGGTCTCCTTTAAGGGGGTCGATAAGAATAAACTCGCCAGTACAGATTTTGGTGGACTTGTTAAAGCTCAGAATTCTGGGTTTCAACAGATGGGTAAAGCACTTAATAGTATTGGTGCATCTGTCAATAGTTTGGCAACGACTGTAGAGAGTATGAATCAGTCCTTTAAGGAATCGATTAACTCACAGATTAAGAACCAAGATAGGATTCAGACTGCACAGGATAGAGCAGCAGATAGATTAGCGGATAGAGAGAAGAGAGAGAATAGAGAAAAGATAAAGGATCAGAATAGAGCAGAAGATGCAGCAGCAGAAGATGCAGCAGAAAAACCGAATCTAGCAGCAAAATTAGGATATACTGCTGGATTTGTGACTGGTAAGATTGCCAATGGAATGATGGCATTCCTATCCAGACTTGGTGGTCTATTCTTGAAACTGGTTGGATTTAAAATGCTTGACTGGATGGCAAAGAATCCAGAAAAGATACAGAAGATAGTCGATACTATAGGACGTATAGGTAAGTTTATATTCAATGCTGCTACATGGTTAGCAGGGTTTACTCTTGGTGGACTCTCCGATTTCATGGAGAATCCTATATCATTAAAGGGTATACTTGGATTTGGTAAGTTCTTATTAGGTCTTGCTGTTGTCTTTGCTCCTGGAGCAATGGCAAAACTTGGTCTTGGTTTAATCTTTAAGGGTGGCAAGGCATTATTGAAACCAGCAATGCTTCTATTGAAGAATGTTGGTAAATTGATATGGAGTATGGGAAAGGTTGCCGCTAAGGGAATCTTCAAGACTGGTAAGTTCTTGATGAAGAATCCCAAGGCAGCACTTATCGCAGGTGGTGTAGCACTTGGTGCATGGGGTGTCAGTAAACTCATGAATCGGGAGGAGGGTGAACCCGATGTAGATGAGTCTGATACAATGGAAGGCGAGATGGAGGAATTAGACCTATCTGCCTTCGGTCTTACTCCTGGTCAAATGCCTGATGATGACCAATTGGCAGGCATCAATCAACAACGAGAGATGGCAGGACAACCTCTTCTAACAAAAGAGCAAGTCCAAGCAAGTGCGTTAGACATCAAGGCACAAGTAGAAAAAGATTCAGCGGAGGGAACTAAAAAACTTAAGCAAGGTGGTAAAGGACCAATAGCAAAAGCATTCGATTTCATTATGAAACCCATTCTTGGGATGTGGGATCAGATCAAGAATATTTTTGGTAAGGTAACAGGGTTCTTTAGAGAGCAATTCGAAGGATTTATGGGATTCTTTGGTGAATTATTCACTAAAGTTGGGGGTTTCCTCAAACCATACATAGACAAGTTAAAAGGACTAGGTAAAGCATACCTTGACATGCTACTTGCACCGTTTTTCAAAATGTTTGATGCGGTGAAGAGAGTGATGGAGGTTTTCAAAGGTAAAGAAGGCGAAGACAAGAAGAACGAGAAGGAGTTGGAAAACAAGATGTTTGGTGGAAGAGTTATTGCTGCTGCTATGGCAGCGGGTGGATGGATTAATGGACCACAGTCAGGGTACGCAGTCTCAATGGACGGTACAGGTATAGATTTTATAGGTCACGGATTAGAGTACGTAGCACGTAAGTCAGCAGGTGGATTTGTAGTCCCATTTGATACTCCTGCGACTAGAAAGGATCCAGGTTTAACAAGTAGACGTCTAGCAGAAGCAGCAGCAGGAGGGTTTAAACTTCCTGGTTTTGAAGCAGGTGGTGCTTTCGGTTTTGCTAAGGAGATGATCAAAGTCCATGAAGGACTGAGACTGAAGAAGTATACTGATAGTGAAGGGCATCTTACTATTGGTTATGGTCATTTGGTAAGAGCAAATGAATCGATGCCTGATCAGATCAGTAAGGCAACAGCAGATAAGATATTTGATCAAGACTTTGAGCATCATAAGAATGCTGCTACGAAGATTCCTGGTTTTGATAAGGCAAGTGCTATGCAGAAGGCAGCACTTATTGACCTTACCTTTAATATGGGACCATCATGGTATAGGGAGTTCCCTAAATTTGTTAAGGCATTCCAAGCAGGTAATTTTGATAAAGCAGCGGATGAGTTAGTAGATAGTCAATGGTATAAACAGGTTAAACGTAGAGGACCAACTATTGTAGATCTGATCAGAGGTAAGGGTAATAATGCTTCTTATCTTAAAGATCTTAAACCACCTACACAGGCAACTGACAAAGGTGAGAAGATCACACAGTCACAGCGTAGGCAAGATGAACGTGTAGAATCCTCTACTAAGAAGGGTGCTGGTATTAGTACTGCTGTTGAGACATTACCACCTATTACTGCGGGTGGTGGTGATGAGGATCCAGGTCCACCATTATTGATTGAACAACCTAAGAAGAAACAAGCAGCAGCAGACTACATGATCCCTAGGTTTGGTTTGATGCAGGAAATTACTACACCGTCAGCATTATTGAGTTAATATGGCAGAAGCAAGAGCATATTCACTAAGAGATCTTTCGATTACTCTTCCGAAGGATGGGAGTCGTATGGCTTCGGGTGATCTTGCTAAACAGTTTAGGAAGGATAATAAGAACACCTTCGATATTCGTAGCATTGCTGCTGAATTTGTATGGTACGAATCTATAGATGCACCATTCTGTAGGTTAGACGTTGCTATTATTGAATCAGCAGACTTCTTGAATATCCTTCGTGGTGGTGAGATTATTCATCTAGAACTGGAGACTGATGCTGCAAAGGGTGAGAAGTTAAAGTGGGATGGTCAAGTATTTAAGATAGGTGCCGTAACTAAGGCAGAGAGAACATGTTCATACATTCTCCACTGTGTAAGTACAGAGTCATTCAATAATGAGGTTAACAGGATATTTGGTGCATTTGGTCCTGCTGCTAAGTCAAGTGAGAATAAACAGAGTTTGGCAAAGTGGGCAATTGAAGAGCAATTGAAGGGTGGAGACAAGATTAAACATCCTGGTGCTATTGAACCATGTTCCAAAATTAATTTCGTATCATCAAACTGGAGACCAGTTGACTTTATCAACTACATGTGTGATAAGGTAACTAGATCCAATGCTGGTAGAGGTTCAGATACACAGTCAGGATTTATCTTCTATGAAAATCGTAAAGGTTTCAATTTCCAGAGTATCGACTGGTTATGTGAACAACAAAAACTCCCCTATGAGTACACCTATGAACAGTCGAACGTTGGGGACTCAGATACAGAGAAAAATTACTATCTCATCAACAACCTCGCTTTCCCAGACCGCACAAACGTGCTGGAAAAACTAAGGACTGGTGTTATTAAGAATGTCACTGCTGGTATTATGCTACCAGCAATAACTCGTTCAGCGATTGCAATGGATACCTCTGGTGGAGGAGGTGGTACAATAACTGGACCTAGAGAATCGACTTTTAGTGGGCAGTTCGGTAAGATGTCTACCCTAGAGAAGAAGAATCCTCTAACATATATGAAGGAGTACGAGGAATATTTCCCAACTCGTGCTAAACTTAGAATACTTCCAGGATTGAAGGATCAGAAAGAAGTAGATGGTAAACCAGCGGGTGATCCCAATGCTGGTGCTGCTACTGCTGATGCAGATACATTGGAAGTGGGTACTTACGCTATGTCTAGGTATCAAATGATCCGTAGTGTTCAACTTCGAATAGAAGTTCCAGGTAATACTGGTGTTGGAGCAGGTGATTTAATTGATGTCTTGATACCCCTAGGTAAATCTGATAATGGTAAGGTTGCAGAAGATAAGACCTATTCAGGGAAATACTTGGTTGCAGGTGTCTCCCATACATGGACTAAAGATGGTGTAACCACAACATTAGAATTAACAAGGGACAGCGTAAAGAAATAAATAGTAAGGTTAACGGAGTGTGTATATGTCATACGCAACAATTGAAGATCACATCGAAGCAGATAAAGCACTTGTTGATGATCCTACAATAAATCCTGCTGCACGTCGTCACTACAAGGAAGAACTACATGATCTTGTAGAATACGAAGAGCATCATCACGAGGAGATCGTAGCAGGTGATCATCATGATCCTAATTGCTTAGAGTTATTCTGCGATCAGCATCCAGAGGAACCTGAGTGTAAGATTTTTGACGAATAAAATTTAACCTTTGTTATGTTGCCACTTATTGAGATTGACTCACCAAAGAGTTTTATTGCTGGTGCAAAGATACCAGAAGAGGTATGTGACGGACTCTTAGAGTTCTATGAGGATTGTACATATCTTGAAAAGGAACCTGGTAAAACAGGTGGAGGTATCGATAAGTCGGTTAAGGATTCTCTTGATTTATCCATCCCCGTTCACTTACGTGACCAAAGGGTAGTGGATTTTATTGAGCAATTGGGAGAGGCAACTATGACCTATATTGACAGGTATCCCGCCTTTGGTCGGATACAGTGGGATCTTATATCCGAATTTAATATACAAGAGTACCCTCCTGGTGGAGGGTTCTTTAGTCTTCACTGTGAAAAGATGAGCAATGCACAAATCTCCTCGCAGAGAGTTATGGCATGGATGACTTATCTAAATACGGTTGAAACTGGTGGTCATACTTTCTTTCCAATGCAGAACGCAAGAATTAAACCTGTTAAGGGTTTAACTCTGATTTGGCCAGCAGATTGGACACATATGCATCGTGGAGAACCAGCACCAGTTGAAGTGAAAACAATTGCTACAGGATGGTATGATTATACAGATCCCCCCTTGGCACAGTCTGATTCAGGGGAAGTACGAGAACAAAAGACAAGCACAGAGTAATCCTTCTGAATGGCCCCATATCATCGTTAAGAATACTTTAGTAGAAGATGGTATAATAGAACTTAAGTCGTGGTACAAATATAAGGGTGAAGCAGATCCATATGGGCAGTTTCATTTGTCATATAGATATGATGACGATGGAAACTGTCATACTACCTCAGTTAATACATTAACTGGAGAACCAACCAACTGTCCGTGGCATTGGGGGTTTTATAATGGTTGGTGGTGGGGTGAACCTGCCCAGGATTGCCTGCTAAATGGTGCCTTAGTCCAATCACATGTACGATTCAATGGTCAAGAGTATAGATCTCGTGATACTGGAGTCGATCCTGAGACTAAGGAGTTTAAATGGGGTAATCAGGTTGAGAAAGGAGAGTTCTATTTTACACGGATAAATACATAACGTAGGGATACTTTAATTAATGGAAACGCTTCAAGGTTATAAAACTGACTTTGCTGGAAGAGATGGTTTCATCTGGTGGGTTGGTGAAGTGGAAAATATTGACGACCCATCCGAACTAGGTAGGGTCAAAGTTCGTATTATCGGTTGGTATACTGGTAATAAGTCGAATAAGGGTGCGGACGCATACACGAAGACGTTACCTACGGAAAATCTTCCATGGGCAACTGTTCTACTACCAACTGACAAACCACAGACAAAGAACGCAGGTACAACAACAGAACTGCAACCTGGTGCTTTCGTTTTAGGATTCTTCCTAGACGGTGAAGAAGCACAACTTCCTGTTGTCATGGGTTCATTCCGTGGATTCCGTCAGGCAAGTGATCAGAAGTCTGCTACTGGTAAGGAGAAGGGAGCACAGGAGACAACTAAAGCAACAACCATTGCTGCTATTGATAACGCAGAGAAACATGCTACCGATACACCACAGCAAAAAACTTTAACTGGACAAAAAAATTACGGTGGTGGTCAGTTCGTCAAGGATCAATCAAAAGCACCAGCAACACCTTCAGGTGGACAAGAGGAATCAAGAGGTGCAGGTCTAAGTTCTGCTGAAATTATTACTCCAGGTAACGCTGTAACCAATCCAATCAAACCTCCTACTGAATCACAAGAGGTTGCTGATGGTGCTGCTGGACCTGGTGGTGGAGGATTTGAGAAAGGTCTAACTCGTATGCTGACAGAGTTAGGTAACATGACTTCTAGTCTTGCTCAGTCTAGTGATGGTCAGTTCATCTCCATGATTACTGGTCATAAGGTGAACGGTGACAAGATCATGGAACACCTTGGTAATATCGCTAACTACATTTCGTCAGCAATATCCGCTATTCTTGCACCATTGAAGGAATTTCTCGCAGAGATAATGGTCAAGATCGTTAATGCGGTCGTGAAAGCAATATCTTCATTCGTTCCTATTGGTGTTATCACTGCTATATTGAGTCTGATCAGTGCAATTCTGGACATGTTCTGTATGCCGCACCCTGCATGGTTGGGTCTGGTACAGAGTGCATTAACGAATGTCACAGCATTTGCTGACCAGATGGTAGGTATGGTAGCAAATAAGATTTCTACCATTACATCTCAGATCGCTTCTAAGGTTCAGGGTGTAACTGACAAGATCTTAGGTGGTATCACTTCTGCTATCGATAATGTTAGGAACATTGCAGACACAGTTGTATCAGGTATATCAGCAGTTAAGAATGCTATTGAGGGTATTGGTAAGTTAGGTAATACTCTTAAGACTATGATGAACATTGACTTCACCAAACTTGACTGGGGAAGTCTATTAGGTATTCTATTAGCAATCCTTGGAGCATTATTCAAGAAGGATTGTGGGAGGAAAATAAAACGACCGAAGACGAAACAGTGGTTCCCCTTATTGGGATCCACTGAATGCGAAGACGTAACAGAGTTTATTTCTGGTGGAGCACTTCCAACAGGATTAAAGGATTGGAGTGAAACTCCTGGTTCTCCTTCTGGTTATATTGACGGATTATTCAGTAGTATGAATTCTAGGGTGACTGAGGTTCAGTCATTCTTGGATGGTAGTCGTGTCATCCATAATGCTACTAAGGGTAAGGAGTTTAAGGCAGAGCAAGGTCCAGGTGGTGTATCGACTTTCCAAGATAACCAAGGAAATGAGCACAAGAACGTACCTAACAATGAGACTAAGATCATTGCACGTGACTCTGCTACTAACGTCAAGAAGAATTTAATCGTTACGGTTGAGGGTGACTACAACCTTAAAGTCCATGGTAACTGGAACATTGAGGTTGAGGGTGCTATCAATAACAACCAAGGTAATGGACCTCAAGCGAAAGCAGAGGGATCATCCAAGACTGCAACAGTAAATACTGATTCTGGAGCAGCAACCAGTGGTGGTAGTGATAGTAGTAGTAGCGATAGTGATAGTAGTTCTAATATGATTATTCGTGGTAGTGATCTTGTTCAGATCCCTGCTATGAAGAAGCGTTTAGAAACCTTAGAAGAGAGGATACTGCGTGAGGATGATGAGTTCTACTCTAGTCTGAAACCCCTGAACCCACAGGGTGCTGGTAGGGTAAGTCCTCCAATGAAATACACAAATCTTAGTACTAGTACAGAGGATGATACTGAACAGCGTTCTGGTGATCGTAAAGCAGGTGACCATGATATAGCATATTCAGGTGACGTACGGATACAGGGTAACCAAGTCAGCATCAGTGCTATTACTAACCTTAAACTCAATGGTAACCAGATTAAGATTGAGGGTAACAACATTACCAACTCAGCAGATGGTGAGATAGTCAACGAAGCACAGTGGATCACTTCATTCTTGAACTGTGGTCGTTTTGAGTTCGTTGCGCTGTTTAACCCTATGGCAACCATTGCAGGACAATATAGTATTGTGAAGGGTGCTATAGTCGATGTGACTACAGACCAACCCTTCCCAGGTGCAACCCCTGCTGCCCAGGTCAGGTTAACGCTGGCAAACACCATGCCAACGACCATCGCTGACATCATGACTGGTGGTCAACCAGCAGTCCATTTCACGTTCGTGTCCACTCCTACAGGTGGCATAGGTGAAATTGTAACATGTGCTAGCGGTGCTATAATAAACCAGACTACAACAGGACTTTGCTCGTATGGTGTGAACACTGGATTTGCTGCATTTGGTTGCGCTGTAGGTCCAAACCAGGTCTATGGGTTGCCATTACTCCTCAATTGATGTATACTGACTGAATCATGTCTAATGAAACTACCTTGGAACACGTTTGGTTTTACGTACCCCAACGACGACTGGTCATCCAGGACAGTGAAGGGTACCAAGAAGAAATTCAATGGAAGTTCGATGAAGAGGGTGCCGAAGGGTTCCTTGAAACCATTATGAACGTTCGTGAAACTGTACCTGCCGAAGACATCTGTTTCGTGTATAATAAATGAATAACGTTATTGAAGTATCAGAAGAGGAAGCAGTAGAAAATCTACAGTTTTTAATTAACCTCGTTGATAGAGGTACCTCTGTTAAAATTATCCGTTCAGGAGGTAGACGGATAATGATGGTTCCACTTCCTTCTGTGCAAGAAGAAATTGCACCGAATGAAATTGATTCACTTCCAGTTGACACCTCCTTTGTGAACCCTACCGCAACTCAAAATTATGTCGCAGAGTCCTTATCGGAGATGTCGAGAGAATTTAACAATTGACACAAAAATTTGGTACAGTGAACATGACTGCAAGTTCCATTGGACCTTGATTGCATATGAATCAGATATGCACACTGGTACTGCTGATCACATTGCACAAGCAATGATCGATATTGAACGTACCATTGATTATGTCATGTATTCTACGAGTGGACAAAATGAGAACTGACCACTCAAGCGGGTGATTCTATATACATAGTCTATAATTGATTCAGATCAAACAAGACTATGAAATTGAATCCTAAGCAGACCTTGAAATCCTGTGTAACGGAAATTCTAGAACAGGATCCTGACTTCAATATTGTATTCTTCCTAGAGCAGGAAGGTATCGTGAAACCTAAGAGGAAGTTTAGAGAGTTGAGTGTAGCAGATCTATGTGACAAGTATGAGTTGAGAGAAGATGTCTGGGATACCAGTGTTGTACATCCTAAGTTCGGTAAACTAGACAAGCGTTGCGTTGGCAACATCTATCGTAAGAAGGACAACAGACTGATGAAAGGTGGATGGGATGGTTCTAAGAGTTATCGTACCATTGCACTATCTGCAAAGAGTGTTGTAACAGGTGAGAATATCACACGCAATGTTCAATTCCACACCATCGCATTTGCTCTTTACAACAAGAGATGGAATGATTCCCCAGTTTTAGACCACAAAGATGATAATAAACTGAATAATACAGGTCCAAATCTGGTAGAAGAGACATATACAACTAACCAATGGCAACGCAAGGCAAACATTGCTATGGGGTTAATTAAACGTACAGAATCATCTGTATAAATAAATATACGAGAACTTGTGTGAAGATCTGTAGTGGCAACTAAAAGAATATCCCAGTTAGACACGATTGCAGATTCGTTAGTTACGGGTGAGGCAGTTTTACCCATCGTAATTTCCGATCCTCTAATCCCTAACCGAAAATCAAAAGTCAATCAATTATTCCGAGGAGTGTCAGCAGGATCGCAAACTGCTCCTGGAATGGCGTTCGATCTTGACCGAGACAGTGGTATATACCAATCAGCAGTTGATGAATTAGGTATCACTTTTGGTACTGCTGCTGTATATTATTCTCGTGTTGCAAACAACGATGGATCTAGCACCCTTAACAGTAGGGTAATTGATACTGCATCCGCTAACTCGAACTTCCAGGTGACCCCACAGGGATCTGGATTTTTTACTGTTAATGGTATAGCACAGTTTACAGACCAAAACACAATAGTACAGGGTGCACAGAACCCTGGCAAAAGATTTTACTTTAATGCCGACACAGTTTCCTCACAGACTGGTACACGTCGGATGGACATGCCTAATGTAGGTACGTTGACATCCACCACTCTGTTAGGAGATAATACATTCCAGACTATTAGTAACAAAAGTATTGTTATTAAAGACCAAGACCTACAGATCACTGGTTCTACTGACATTACTAAGGTTGCTAAGTTTGAGACTGACGCATGGGAGTCTCCAGGTACACACACTTATAAGTTACCTGACTTTGGTGCTACACAAACACAGTCAACACTTCTGGACGACATTACAGAACAGAATGTTACCAATAAGAACATGGTTAACCCCACGTTCTCTGGTACTCCTTCTCTAGATCCAAACGATCCTACTGAGAAGATTATATTTGATCAAAGTTTACTTACACAAGATAGGACGGTAACTTTTCCCGACTTGAATGTGATTGTTGTTGGTGAAGCATCAACACAGACTTTGACCAATAAATCATATGCTGGTGCAGTATTTCAGGATACAGCAGACACCACTAAGAAGGTTAACTTTAACCTCACAAACTTAAATACTAACTCCACTTTAGACTTTACTTTCCCAGAGGGAAGTATCGCATTCCCTCTAAATAATGGAGGTAACAGTAATGTAATTGTTGCTGAACAAGCAACACAAATTGTCAATAACAAGATCTTACAGAACGCAAGTTTTGATAACCCAATTGAGGTTGATGGTCGAGTTAACATTGATGTAAGTAACATTACTGAAACGGTTAACATCCAGTTCCCGAACGCAAGTGCAACACTACTTTCAACTAACAATATAAGTGATGTTGCTATTAGTTTCGGTGGACCTTTATCAGCACCAGTATTATCGGGTGCTGTTCGACTACAATCCTATTTCCAAGCAGGTTGGTAATAACAAATGACAGCAGGAAGACTTAAAGCGACAGATCTACCCGCTACTACAAATACGGTAGTTTATCAAGCAGATATAGACCACACTGCCAGTGTGCTCGTAACTGCTGCCAACCGTACGGCGGGTGCACTCGATTATCGTTTAGCGATAAGAGATTACGATCAAATACTAAGAATACAAGGACCACAAGTAAACTCAAATGGTGGTGTCGCTTCCACTCATAAGTTTGCTAAGGGTAATCCTATTAGTGCTTACAAGTTAGTGGTAAGTCCTGGTTTTACATTCCAGGATTCGGTACCAGGTGCAACCATTACAACAACTAATGAGTCTAAAGCACAGTTATTGGACGTATTCAAACCCACTGACACCATCACTCAGTATGTTCAGTTTAAAGATATATCTGACATACTATGGGATAGTGTAGTTGGTATTCCTATAGGTGGAGAAACAATCACAGGTGGTACGTCTGGTTTTACAGCAACACATCGTGGATATATTGCTGGTACCACAACTTCTCATATTGAGATCCCTGATGTTGCTAGTAATGCTACTTCCATTAAGGTATCTCGTAACGCAGGTTTAGCAGACAATATGTACCTTACTATTGGTACTGTTGATGCTGCTACGACAGAGATTGCTACCATTGATGTAGGTGGTATTAATACAGGAAATAATACACTCACAATTACTCGTGGTGCATTAGCAACAACAGCAAGAGCAGTTAAGGCAGGAGAATTTATTACTGCGTTTAGTGCATCTGCTACTACCACGACAATTAACGAGGGTGCAACATATGCTACTGGTGACGTAACTCTAACGTTAACAGATGCAACTGGTTTCTTAACTGGTTCATTCATTGTCATTGACAATGAAGTTCTTGAGGTTAATGATGTTAATGGTAATGACCTCACTGTTACTAGAGGACGTTATGGTACTGCTGATGTAGACCATAATAATGGTGCTACTGTCACAGCATTGACAGATAACGGTCAATACCTCTTGAATTATTTCACTGAGGCAGAGGCAGTTACATTTGGAGGAAGTAACGCTACTGCTGCCTGCAACTTCGCTGTGGGTTCTTCTAGTATTGAGATTACTTCTAGTTACATTCTGTCTCCAACTGGTGTTAACGCAACCGATCATGAGATAGTTGAACCAGTTGAAATTAATAATGAAAGAACATATAGATTTGATCAAGAGCACGCATCCAATGCTGGTCACCCACTGAAATTCTCTGGAGATAATGAAGAGGGTGCTAACTCACCAACTGGTACTGAGTACACTACGGGTGTTACTAAGGTTGGTACTGCTGGACAAGCAGGTGCATATAGTGAGATAACTGTCTCAGACACAATACCTACTACATTCTATGCATACTCTGACGCTGGTACTGCTGGTGGTCCTGCTGCTGATGAGGGTGCTGGTTTCACATTCAGTCCAATTCTTGATCCTTTTTACACTACAATTTACATATACAAATTATCAGGTGAACCATTTACAGTAGCAGATACATTTACCATTGGTACTACTACTCAGACTATTCAGGCAAATGGTGTGATTGCTGGACCTTATGGGTATGTTCATGCATGGGATGCTGATACTGCCTTACTTAAGGTATCGAAAGATATAGGATCCGCTGATTTTGCTGCTGGTGATTTCTTCTATACAACACCTACACGTAACCTATTAAGTAGGACGCTTGTTGAGGTTGTTGATGGTAAGATTTTAACCATTGATAATATTGGTGCTGCTGATGCATCTCGTACACAGGGTACTTATAACTCTGTAGCGTGGTCTTCTGCTGCTTCTGGAGCAAGTGCAACATTTAATGTTGTAGTTGATGGTTCTGGTGCATGCACTGTAACTGTAGTTGATGGTGGTAAGAACTTTGCTGCTGCTGAAACTATTACAGTTGCAGACTCACAACTTGGTGCTGGTGGTGCTGCAAACTTTACGTTTAATGCTGCTACTGTTTCTACTGGTGTTCATGTAGGAACAACTACAGTTGAAGATCATGACTGGATACATTATGATAAAGAAATTGCTGCTAATTCACAGCAACGTGATTCTGCTATTGTTGTTGGTCCAGGTCAGAATTTGATAGCACACGGAAGTGGTGCTGATATATCTGTTGTGGTTCAAGGATTTGAAACTGTTTCTTCTGACTATACAATTATTCATCTTCCTAAGGATACATCCGAAGGTGGTCCTGGTGGTTAATGACCTCCAATAAATAGTAAAATAGGTAGGATCCCGAAATAAATGGCACTTACTCGTCTTAAAAATATCATCACGTCGAGGACTGGACGTATTATCTACGTCAACCCCGACGATTTCGATGCATCGGATGCATATGACAACCGAGGTAACTCTGCTTTGCGTCCATTTAAGACGTTGCAACGAGCATTTCTAGAGGTAGCAAGATTTTCATATAGAGTTGGTCTTTCAAACGACGAGTTTGATGCTTTCTCAATCTATCTCTATCCTTCAGAGTATGTGATTGATAACAGACCTGGTGTTACTGACTATAACAGTATTCAACCATTTGATGCCAATACAAACTTTGATTTAACTTCTTCCTCTAACGTACTGTATAAATTCAACTCTGCTCAGGGTGGAATTGTTGTACCTAGAGGTTGTTCTGTTGTTGGATCTGACCTTAGAAGAACGAAGATTGTACCTAAGTATGTACCTTATCCTACTACTTCTGGTAGTTTAGGTATTACTGCATCTAATGAACCAGGTGTATCTGCTATATTCAAACTAACTGGTGCTGCATATTTCTGGCAACAGTCATTCTTTGATGGTGATAATAACGGTGTATATTATAAACCTGATGACGTTGCAACTATTGCACCAAACTTCTCACACCACAAACTCACTTGTTTTGAGTTTGCTACTAATGACGACCTAGATATCTATTATCAGAAGATATCCAAAGGTTATGCTACCATTCCTGATTCATCTGGTCTCGTTGCTCAGGATCAAATTCAGGCAAGGGTAGAGGAAAACAGAATTGTGGGTCCAATTTCGGACGAATTTGCTATATCACAGATCGTTAGAAATGGTCAGACTGCAACAGCATTTACTGTTGATGAACTAGGTAATCCTAAGAACCATGGTTTCTCAGTTGGTGTTGCTGTTAATATATCTGGTGTCACTGGTCCTACAGAACAAGACCAACTATTATATAATGGATCGTTTTTGCTCACATCTGCTCAAGGTAACCAGTTTACCTATCAGATGGCAGCAGAACCGTCAGGTAATGCACTTGGTTCTAACATTTTAGTTAAAGTTGAGATTGATACAGTTGACTCTGCATCACCATACGTATTCAACTGCTCCCTACGTTCTGTATGGGGTATTAATGGTATGCATGCTGATGGTAGTAAGGCAACTGGTTTCAAATCAATGGTTGTTGCTCAGTTCACTGGTATATCACTCCAGAAAGATGACCGAGCATTTGTTATATACAACCAATCAACCCAAGCGTATGAAGCACAAGCACAGGGTTCTGGTGCACACATTAATGGTCTAGCAAAATATAGAAAAGGTTGGCGAAGTAGACACATTAAGGCATCAAATGGAGCATTTATACAAGTCGTATCTGTGTTCGCTGTTGGATTTGGAGACCACTTCTTCGCAGACAGTGGTGGTGACCTCTCTATCACGAACTCTAACTCAAACTTCGGTAACACATCTTTACGGTCCAAAGGTTTTAGGTCTGACGCTTTCACAAAAGATAAAGCAGGATCCATTACCCACATCATACCGCCTAAGTCCTTAAGTGATGTATCTGAGGTACCTATTAACTGGGTATCATTAGACATTGCTAAGATACGTTCTGCTGCTGATTCATCTAAACTATATCTCTATGGTTATACTGCTGAGACAGCAAGACCACCAAGTAAAGTACAGGGATATACTATAGGTGCACGTCGTGATAGTGTATCTGAACCAGATAAGGTATATGTCTTATTGAAGGCATCTGGTGCAGATAACCCAACTACTCACTACGCAAATATTAACCCTGCTGGTCCTGCTGTAACTGGTACTAAAGCAGGAGATGATGACAACCCAATTAAATGGGATCCATCACAAAATAATTGGTATATACAGGTTGACCCTGCTGCTAATACAATCTATACAACACTATTAGCAAACAGTTTATACCAGAACTTAGCATTTACTCCACCTACATTTGTAAGGAGACTACCTGACCCACGTAACTTGAGGGATAGGACATATCGTTTCCGCTATGTACTGGACAAGGATGCATTCCCAGTTCCACGTCAACCAATAACAGGTTTCGTATTACAACCTAGATCATCTGAGACTAACTCACCTCAATACGCTAAGGTATATTATATCTTTGAGGTTGAGACATACATCCCATTTGAGAGAGGTGTGACTGATGGTGTATATTATCTGACGCTATTGAATGCTTCAGTATCACCATCAACGGATAACTTCAATGACTTCTCGTTCTCACAGAATGCATCTGATGTTTATCCAGCATTTGACAGAGATAATCCTAATGCTGACCCTAATGCATCTGTATCTGTTGCAGATAACCAGATCTTAGGTAAGGTCACAACTACTGACGGTGCATCTCCTACTCCTAATATCAATACACTACTCTCTACTACTAGAGAGTGTGCACAGTTCTTCTTATTGGAGACTGAGAACAACTTAGGATATAATACAAATGATAATAAACTGAACCAAGTAGACGTTTCTGCTGGTCTAGGTGATGAGGAAGAGAGAAAGATTGCTCTCAAACTTAATGCTGACCTATCAGTAGCACCATTGCTCATTGAGTTACGAAGATATTCAATTCTTAGAGCATCAGGTCATACGTTTGAATACCTTGGTTTTGGTCCAGGTAACTACTCGACTGCATTCCCATCTACGCAGGTACAAGTTCTAACCAAAGATGAGGTTAGATTGTCACAGTCGTTGAAGGAAGAGGCGGGTGTTGCATACTACACTGGTGTTAACTCTGACGGTGAACTATTCATTGGTAACCAGGTTATTAACCCTGTTACTGGTCAGATTACATCCGAAGATATTGCACAATTGAATGTTGTTGGTGAAGAAGGTGAGATTGAGACATTCAATGAGATTGTGCTTACCGATAAGTTAACCGTTATCGGTGGTGCTTCTAACCAATTGGAATCTGTATTCTCTGGTCCTGTTACCTTCCAGAAGAAGATAACATCACAGGAGAATATCCAGACTATCAAGCAGACATTCTCTAACGATGATGGTACTGTATTGAAACAGTTCTTCCTTGCTGAAGAATTGGGTACTGGTCAACCAGATTTAACAGCAGGTGAAGCATTTAATAATGGTGATATTTGTTATAACATTGACTGGACTCCTGGAGTTCCGTTAGGTTGGATATATGATAATGGTATTTGGTATAAGTTTGGTGTATCTGACTCAGGTGAGATATACACTGGAAGATTTGGAGGTGTTACTCACTTCGGTCTAGGTGAAGCAGCAGATGCATCTAATAGATTGAGAGTTAATGGTAATACCACTATTACAGGTGATTTTGATGTTACTGGAAAATATGGTTGCTCAGATAAATATGCTTTAGCAACAGGTATTGCCAACAGTAATAATGGTGTCATGTATTCTGGAGATGGTTCAACCACTTCATTTGCAGTCACAGCAGGTCATACAGCATATTCGTTATTAGTATTCTTGAATGGTGTGTGTCAGGTTCCAGGTGTTGACTACACTGTAACTGGTAATGCTGTTGACTTTAGTGTTGGTACACCACCTGCTACAGGTGATAATGTACAAATTCGTGAACTTGTAATCTAATCACGGAGAGGTAGATGACGACAAAAATTATTGGTAATCAGATTGATGCTGTTACTCGTGCAATTATTACTGCATTGGACGTAACTGAACAGATCAACCTGCCTGATTTAAACCAGACACAGGTAAACTCGTTGGGTACTCCTGCATTTGGTACGTTAGTCTACAACACTACTGAAGACCAAGCACAGATATACCTGCAAGATGCACAGTCAGGAAACCCAGGTTGGGCATCAGTTGGTGGGGGTGGTCCCTCAGTTGGTGAGAATAGTATAATCAGAACAAATGGAACTACTATTGCAGAGAACTTGACAGTTGGTGCTACTGCTAATGGTGGTGTAGAATTTACCAATGGATTCACTGCTGGTCCTGTGGAAATCGCAAATGGTTACACAGTTACAGTTGAAAATGGTGCTACATGGATGATTATGGGTCAGGACGACCTGAATATCATTGGATCAACAGAAATAACTACTCAACACTTGTACTCACATGGTACATTGATGTTCTCAGAGACACAGGAGAATATCACATACTATAGTGGATCAGGTGATATTACACATGATTGGACAAATAACAACGTAATTTATCTAACGAAAACAGGGGGTGGTAACTTTACTCTGAATCTCAATAATGTTCCTGCGGAACAAATGGGTTATGGTGTAACAGTCATCGTTGCAAATGGTGGTGGAACTGGTATCCCAAGTTCATTAAATATCAATGGATCTAGTAACGATATTTACTGGGGTGGTGGTCAACCATCTCATAATGATACGTACTGTGTAGTGTCATTTGCACTAGTTAATCAAATGCCAATTGACGGCACTTCGCAACTATACACTGTATTTGGATCTGGATCTAATTATTCGTAGGAGGAGAAATGGGTAGATTTGGAATGAGTTCACAATTTATCCCCACTGCATCTGGTCCCAGAGCAGCAGGTGGCGGTGGCACTGGCGGCGGTGGTGTCGCTGTTGCTTACTCAGCGAAGCAATCCTATGATAATGGCAATCGTCAGTCAACAGCAGATATAATAATTGGTAGTGGTACCTTTACCATGGAATTTGATCCTAGTGATAGGTATGGTACTGGTGACTATGGATGGGCAAGATATAATAATTCATTCTTTGGTGCAAATTACAATGCCATCTCTCATACAGAGTATGGTCAACCTGGATCTATTCAACCTGCATGGAATGTTAATAGTTCCAGCAGCAGTTCAAATAATAATATAGGACAAGGACAGCATAGAATTGGTAGAGAGGAGAACCATCAAGGTGGTAACTCATTATCAACTATTAGAGTTAGGTTACCTTACCTCACTAAGGCAAGGTATAGTATGAGTGCATACTCAGGTGGTTGGCATACTGCTGATTGCTGTCAATTTACTCAGAACTTTAGTGGTATAATAAATAATTCACCCTATCAGAACAATGGTTGTGGATACTGGGCAGTAGTCTGGTCTGGCAGCAGTGGTAGTTGGGGGAATGATATGTTGATTATGGATCCTGGTAACTGGTGCAGTGGTAATGGTAATCATAGTAACAGTAGCAGTGTTCAATCCTTTGGTTATGAAAGAAATACTAGTCCATGGTTAATATGGGGAACAACCGATGCTTATGGAGAGTATCGTTATACATACTCATGGGATCTATGGATTCATTGACGTATAAATACATTAGTAGAGAGGCATTAAGAAAGGTATGAGTACCCTAAAAGTTGCATCTGTTAAAGACCTCGCTGGACAGGGTGGTTTTTCCTTTTCTTCTGGATCAATCACTGCAAACGGCACCTTAACAGTATCGAATATAAACATTAATGGAACCATAAGTGGTTCATCAGGACAAATTATCCCATCACAGTCTGGTCAAGCAGGTAAGTATTTGACCACAGACGGAACTAACATGTCGTGGGGTACTGTTACTGCTGGTGGTGGTCCATACTCAATTTCTACATACAATAATAATAGTACGTGGAACAAACCTTCAGGAGTTAAGAGGATTTGGGTCAAGTGTACTGGTGGAGGCGGTGGCGGATCAGGTTATGGTGAATCTGGTGGTGCTGGTGCTCACACTGAACAGTTTGTTGATGTCCAAAATATCAACTCAATCAACGTGAACGTTGGTGGTCAGGGTAGTGGTACAGGTTATTCAGGTCGTGCTGGTAACGGTGGTACTTCATCCTTTGGTAACTACTGTTCATCTGGTGGTGGTCAGGGTGCTAACCGTCAAAGGCAGCACAATGGTGCACTAGGTGGTAACCCTAACCAAGGCGCAGTCCAAATTTACGGTGGATCTGGTGACGGTCATAAGAACGGTCAACCAGGCATGGGATTTGGTGGATCATCCTTCTGGGGTGGTGCTGCACCAACCGCACACTATCAGCAACAGTGGTCACAAAACTATCGTGGTCATGCTGCTTGGGGTGCTGGTGGTTCCGCTGGACGGAACAATGAAAGGGGTGGCGACGGTCGCCAAGGTTATATTGTAGTGTACAACTTCGACTAAGAAACATGAAAAGAGTTCTAATTTCAGTAACAGGTTTCCCAACCGATATAGTAGAACCAGGTGATGAGTTTGACATCTACACTGGTGACGGTGCTACACTTCGTTGGGTTGATGGTCCCGATGAGGTAACACTCGATTGGAAACTAGAGTTTAATCAATGGGTACCAGATCAAGGACACGTGGATCCTTTACAGGCACGTATCGTTGGTTATGGTGACGCTGGTTCACAACTTGCTCGTCTTTATGACGACATAGAAGCAGGTCTTTTTGGAGACAAACCAAAAGAGGGTAAGTTCTATAAGGCAATTAAGTCTGTTAAAGTAGAATGTCAAGAGAAATACGGTGACATACCTATAGATAGTGATGGAAAACCCTATGATCCTTGGAAACCATGGGATCATGATGCACAACTACCTGCATGGTTGACACGTGAAGAAGCAGAGAAGCAATTCCCTGAACTTTTGAGCGATCCAGATTACAAAATGTATATTGAAAATATGGTAGAGGGTGACGGTGCACCATTTGATGCTAATGTAGATCCAGTTGAACCTAGAGACAATTTGCCTGAGTACAATTAATTTCTTATTATGATTCGTAATGTTGTAATCGTGGGTGGTGGATCCGCTGGTTGGATGACCGCTGCTGCATTTGAAAGACTGCTACCACAAATAAAAGTAACGCTATTAGAATCCCCGAACATCCCTACCATAGGTGTCGGGGAATCTACTTTAGGGCACATTAATGTTTTCATGCGACTCCTTGGGTTAGAGGATAAGGAGTGGATGAAGGACTGTGATGCTACCTATAAGGTGGGCATTAGGTTTACAAATTTTTATAAGAATGATGGTACCTATTGGGACTATCCATTCGTTGATCCAAGTGATGAAGCACTACCTGCTGGATTGAAAACATTCTGGTTCTTAAGGAATGCATATCCTAAAGAGTTTGGTCATCCTAATAGTTTTGCTAGGATGGTCAATGGTAACTCACTATTGATGGATCATAATAAACTCAGTGGTGATGGTAGGTACGGAACTTTTGGGAAGGATTATTCATACCATTTAGATGCAACTAAGTTTGCACATTGGTTAAAGGACAATGTATGTCATAATGTCAAGCATAAGGTATGCAACGTAACTGGTTACTGTCCTAGTAAGAAGGGTATAGATGCACTGATAACCAATAAGGGTAAGGTCAAAGGAGATCTATTCATTGACTGTACAGGATTCAAGTCTTTACTATTGGAACAGTATATGGGTGTAGGGTTTAAGTCCTATGAAAATATACTACCCAACAATAAGGCAACATTCTGTAGGATACCTCATGATGGTGATTTTGATAGGGAGATCTATAACTATACTAACTCATCTGCTTTAGGTAATGGTTGGGTATGGGAGGTACCACTCTGGAATAGAACTGGTATTGGTTACGTGTGGTGTAATGACTTCCAAGATCAGGCAGGTGCAGAGCAGGAATTTAGAGATTATATTTACGAGCATTACCATCATTACATGCCAAATGAGTTCAAGACTATTGACATTAGGAATGGTAAGCATGATAAGGCATGGGTTAAGAATGTAGTTGCATGTGGTTTATCATATGGATTCTTAGAACCATTGGAATCTACTGGACTACTGACTACACATGAACAGATCAGAAGAATTATTGAGACATTACAGACTCGTGATGGTCTGGTCAGTAGTGTAGAGAAAGAATTGTTTAATGAGTCAGCAAGTAGAGAGATAGAATCCTTTGCTGATTTTGTTGCATGGCATTTTGCATTCTCTGCAAGGAGAGATACGGAGTATTGGCAGTATGTGACAGAGGATATTGATTACCATAGGAATCATTATAATATGCCTCATCCAGAGGACAATCCATTTAGGGATTTAAGTTTTGCTAAGTATAGATCCCATGAGTTCCCTGATACATTCGGTGGTGACTGTTATGTACTAGCAGGCAATGACTATGCTACTATTAGAGGACAAGGTGAACAGAAGTTACAGATGGAACATGGAGACCCACCTGTTGCAGAATGGAAAGAGATGGTTGACAACCACATGAAGGAGGGGTTAGAATATGTCCAGTCATTACCAAGCACATACGAATATTTAAAGGATGTTATCTATTTTCCGAAGGAAACCAATTAGATTTTGGTCAACCTATCCAGGTGTAGTAGACTGTCATCCAATTATACCTGCACATAGATTGGAGAGAGCATATGGCAAATGTCCACATGCTGCTAAACAGAAACATGCCAGTAAATGTCCTGCTTTAAAACAGTTAGGTAGTACAGGTTGGATAGTACCAATGCCATGTGATGTTAAGATCATCACTAATGGTGATATGGAGACAGTAGATTGGAAAGCACCAACATTACTTGACACTGATAATGGTTTTGTTAGTGTACATGATGGTACACAGTCAGCAGCATCAGCACCACCTCATAGTATGAATTCAGTCATTAAGATTGGAACTACATGGAGAGTGTCAGCACCAAAGGATGTTGTGTTCATCCAGTCTCCAGTGCTATATAATGGAGAGAAACGGTTTACATCTGCATTAGGTATCTTTGATCCTAGAAGAGTTCCACAGTTAAATGCACAGTTATACTGGCATGTACTTGAGGGTGAAACACTCATTGAAGCAGGTACACCCATGATGCAACTCATCCCCATGATGAGAGAATCACTTAGATCATTTGATTACTTCGTTGAGGATGCAAGTCATGAGGACTATGTTTTTGAGGAGAAGTTAAATTATAATATGTCATCTAAGTTTGACATTGAAACTCCTACAGTCATGAAGAACAACCAGAAAATTATTGAGAACCACTATGGAAACTGAAAACAAAACTGTTTATAGAGATGCAGAGAATGATACCTCACCACTTACCTTGGATCAGGTATGGGATAATCTAGCAGCACAGCATGCATATAAGATGGAGGACTATATCAAACTGAAGGGTCAGGTTGATGATGTCATTTCACGTCCACAAGAGCAAGGCAACCAAACTTTTTCATTGAGAGAGATACAATATCTTAGAGATGAGTTGATTAAGATTGAGGGTGGACTTGATGCATTGAATATTATATTTACTAGAGTCAATGGTGAAGAAGCAAGAACTTACGTTAAAGAACCAGAGAAGACATCACCTACTGTTAGAGTGCACAAGAAGGATAAGGTTAAGTATGCCAAGTTAGAGGATTGGGTACCTGATCCTAGTGCACCGAAGGTTGATATTGGTCTATGATCGATACTGTATTATTTGGTGACTGTCGAGAGACGTTATCAACATTTGATGAGAAGGCACAAATGTGTGTCACATCTCCACCTTATTATGGATTGAGAGATTATGGAGGAGAAGAGGATCAGATAGGTCAAGAGCAATCCCCAGAGGAGTATATTGAAAACTTAGTTGATGTATTCAGGAGTGTACGTGATGTGCTTTCAGATGATGGAACTCTTTGGGTTAATATTGGGGATTCTTACTATAATTACAGACCAGGTAGGGGACAAGGATTACCAAAACAAACTGTCTCAAATACAAAGCAAGACCTACCAGATATGTGTCCTCGTAGAGGAAATAGAATCGATGGACTTAAAGAAAAAGACTTAATAGGAATACCATGGATGCTAGCATTTGCCCTGCGTGCAGATGGTTGGTATTTACGTCAGGATATTATATGGCATAAACCTAATCCAATGCCTGAGAGTGTGAAGGATAGGTGTACGAAGAGTCATGAGTATGTGTTCTTATTCAGTAAGAACAAGAAGTATTACTATGACAATGAAGCAATTAAAGAACCAGCGAAGGATTGGGGTACTAGAGATCGTTCTAAAGGCAAGTATCATAATCCTGGTACTGGTCTATCCCCTCACACTGGGTTAAGTAAATCATATCCAAAGAAGAATAAGAGATCTGTTTGGAGTATAACTAATAAACCATACAAGGGTGCACACTTCGCATGCTATCCACCTGAGTTAATAAGACCATGCATTCAAGCAGGTAGTAAGGAAGGTGACACAGTACTAGATCCATTTATGGGTAGTGGTACTACTGCATTAGTAGCGAAAGAGTTAGGTCGTAACTTTATTGGTTGCGAATTGCATGAGGATTATGGTAGTTTAATGAGAGAGAGGTTGGGATTATTATGGATGTAAGTGTACCATCAATAACTGAAGAATTATTGTTTCCTACTCCTATGTGGTGGACACACTGCAATTT
>MDTE01186537.1_pt1 | contig 46459 bp, 33 predicted proteins | sample 811231 | NCBI WGS metagenome assembly MDTE01 (sample SAMN05326651, study PRJNA326480) | marine metagenome | isolation source: seawater | place: Indian Ocean: Red Sea | collected 2010 | reverse complement strand
TCAGTCGACCCGTCGTCAGGAACGTCGTCAGGAACGTCGTCAGGAACGTCGTCAGGAACGTCGTCAGGAACGGCGTCAGGAACGGCGTCAGCCACTTCTTCATGATCATCCCGCATGCGATCGACTCCTGGATTGATTTCACACGACAAGAGGCTGCGTTCTCCGGCCGTCTCGAAGAGACTCTCACAATAGTCCGATTGCCCCACGCCCACAAACCTGTGTACCGGGCTACATCGCAGTTCTGACCATTCGGCGAACCACTCGCGCATCGACGGATCCGGCATGGCCCGCTACGCTGGCGCCATCATCAACTGGCACACGTTGACCAGGACCGCCCCCCGTATGTCCTCCATCGGTACAAACTGCTCGGATACCGACACTCGGATCACGAACATCCGTGCCATCCTGACAGCCCCGGCTGGGATACGACTGGTCGTTGTGAGAATCGACACCAACCAGCCCGGGCTCTACGGATTGGGCTGCGCTACGTTCACGCAACGCGCGAGGGTCGTTGCCACCGCCATCGACGAGTACCTCAAGCCGTTTCTCGTCGGAAAAAACGCTCTCGAAATCGAAGACATCTGGCAATCGTGCTGGGTCAGCTCGTACTGGCGTAATGGCCCCGTCCTCAACAACGCGATCAGCGGCGTTGACATGGCCCTCTGGGACATCCTGGGCAAGCACGCTGGACTGCCCGTCTACCGATTGCTCGGCGGCAAATGCCGCGTAGGCGTCGACACCTACCGTCATGCCACGGGTGAAACCTTCCAGGAGGTCGAGGAGCAGGTGCGAGGTTTTCTCGACGAGGGCTACCGCCATGTCAGAATCCAGTGTGCGGTTCCCGGCTCGTCCACATATGGATCTCCCACCAGCGGAGGCGACCAGCAGGTTCCGCCCAATCGGCGGACCGAAACCTGGACGCACAAGCCATACGCACGGCTCGTCCCCCGGCTCTTTGAGCACATCCGCGACCGGCTCGGTGACGACGTGGAACTCCTCCACGACATCCACGAGCGGATTCCTCCTGTACTCGCGATCCGCCTCTGCCAGGACCTTGAGACCTATCGGCCGTTTTTCGTTGAGGACCCTTTCTCGCCCGAAGACGTCGGTTATTTTGACCAGCTCAGGCGACAGACCACCGTGCCAATCGCCATGGGCGAATTGTTCAACAATCCCAACGAGTGGACACGACTGGTCTCTGAACGACTGATCGACTTCATGAGAGTCCACATCTCGCAAATCGGTGGACTGAGCCCTGCTCGCAAAATGGCGGCAATGTGCGAATTCTTCGGCGTCAGGACAGCGTGGCACGGACCCGGCGATGTCTCTCCTGTCGGGCACGCCGCGAATATCCATCTCGATCTCGCCGTCCCCAACTTTGGCATCCAGGAGGCCCACGGGTTTTGCCAGGCCGAGCTGGACTGTTTCCCTGGCTGCCCCGAGATCCGAGACGGTTACTTCCACGCCCATGACCAGCCGGGACTTGGCATCGACATCGACGAGGAACTGGCGAGCCAGTTCCCGGTCACCGATGATCCCCCATTTGACATGTTTTGGGGCAACATCCGAAACCCCGATGGGACAATCCAGAAACCGTGAACAAACAGCCTCCGCTCCCCCAGCCACACCTCCCGGGTCCCACCGACCCCACAACCGCTCACCTGATCCAGTTGCTGGGCATCGAACCGATTTCATGGGGTGACGGCCAGGCCGCGTTGCAACTGGTTGTCGATGATCGACACCTCCGGAATCTCCCGATCCTCCACGGAGGCGTGACCGCCACACTGCTCGACTCTGCCCTGGGCGTGGCAGCCAGTTCGGTGGCGCCAGAGGGACGTCTGACGGTGACTGCCCAGCTCAATATCAATTTCATCCGACCAGCCTTTCCCGGCGAGTGCCTCATCGCCACCGGAACCGTGAAACACAGCGGGAGGCAGTCGGTCGTGGCCAGCGGCGAATTGAACTGCGAATCCGGTGAACTGGTCGCCACCGCCACAGGCACCTTCCTGTTCACGGATTTCCCGTCCTCGTCACCACTACCCCCCAACCCCCAGGACACCCATGGCAATTGATGTTTATGGTGTTGGCAACACGCTGGTCGACATCCAGGTCCAGGTCAGCGACGAACTGCTCGCGTCGCTTGGTTTTGCCAAGGGTGTCATGACTCTGGTCGATCGTGACACCCAGGAGAGGGTACTTGGCGCGCTGGGAGACCTGCCCCGAAACCAGTGCGCCGGTGGTTCGGCGGCCAACACCATCCTGGGAATTGCTGGCATGGGGGGATCAACCGCCTACGCGGGAAAGGTTGGCGACGACGATCTCGGTCATTTCTGTCTAGACGACATGCGGGCCAACCGGGTCACCGTTGACGTCCCATTTTCCGACGGTCCAACAGGGACCTGCGTGGTGCTGATCACCGATGACGCACAGAGAACGATGCTGACCTGCCTGGGCGTCTCGGCCGATGTCAGCCCTGAAGACGTCGACCCGAGTCTCATCGAACAGTCTCGATTCGTCTACGTAGAAGGCTATCTCTTCAGCGCCGACTCGCCTCGCCAGGCCGCCATGCGAGCAATCCAACTAGCGGATGCATCCGACGCCCAGCTCTCACTGACCGTCTCGGACGCCTTCCTGGTCGACGGTTTCCGTGACCAGTTCCTGGACCTGGCAAAAGGACCTGTCGACCTGCTGTTTTGCAATGAAGATGAGGCCAGGAGCCTGTTACAGCACGACGACACGACCGCATGCGCCCGCGAACTCGGATCCTGGGTACCCCGCGTCGCCATCACGCAAGGAGCAGACGGTGCCTTGCTGGTAGAAAACGGTCGATTGATCGAAGTCCCCGGTGTCCCGGCAGAGGCGATCGACACGACCGGCGCCGGAGACATGTTCGCAGCCGGAGTCCTCTTCGGACTCGCTCACGGCCACAATTTCGAAGAGTCCGCCAGGTTAGCCCACCAGGCCGCCGCCCGCGTTGTCTCACAACTGGGTGCCCGCCTCACCTGGCCCCCTCAACCGGACGGGGCAGCCCCTGCGAGGTGATTCGCGGATTCCCTTGACGTGTGAAGTCTCGAATCCGGGTGAGTCACACATCACTCATCAGGGTCTGACCTGTCAGTGATTGCGGGGAGCAGACCCAGGTCAGCTCCGGCGTCAGTGCCATCGGTGGCCACCGGTCGGTTCTCGGCTGCTACATCGGTTGCCAGGCGAAAGTCGGCGAGAACCTGGCGATCCCAGGCCAGCGAATCTCCAGGGGATCGCGGCGTCTGCCAACCGACCACAGCATTTCGCGATCCGGCGGGTCCCCACTGCTGTTTCCAGCCAGAAAAGTCCATGACATCGCTGTCGGAGCCAAGCCGCCAGAAGACGGAGTAGTCGTCAAAGAAGTTGTTCTGTCCATTCCGCCACACCAGGAGACCTCGGAACAGCTCGATGTCGTTGTTGCCTCCCATGGCAACCAGGGGGGCATCGTTGGCATGCGAGTAGATGCTGTCGCGAGAGTTGGCACGGACGGCGGGCAGGTGACGACGATTCTCGCCACTGTCGAGACGAAGCAGACTTTGTCCGAGCAGCGCAGACACGTGAACGAGTTCAAGATCGATGATACTTCTCTGCTTGGGGGCGGCCCCTCCAATGCCGACGGCATGCAGCAATGACCCTCCGACGGCAACAACACAGTTGTTCAATGTCAATTCAGCGGGATCGGCATGCCTCACGTGGACCGCGTCGGCGTTGCCACGGATGATGCAGCGGTCCAAGGTCAATTCCAGCGGTTCCGGCTCCATCTTCTCTTTCATCATCTTCTTCATGTTCGGCATGGCACCGGGTTGTCGGGCCAACTCGATAACAGCCGCCTGGTGTCGTCCCGGGTTGACCACGGTCACGACGACCTCACGAAGTCTGACCTGTTCGGGACGCTGAAACGAGAAGAGCGTCAACGTGAGGTTCTCGGTCCGGGGCACCACCAGTCGCAATTCGGCATTGATCACCTGGAGCGGTCCATCCGTGACGGTGATCATCCGCGGCGGCACGCCATCACCGGCCCCCCCCTTCGGCCGGAACTCGATCCCCGGACGAAACCCCTCGGCCCCACGGATCGTGATGTTCTTGCGGGCCACGCGAACCGGGCTCTCCACCCTCATCCCGTTGTACTGCAAAACAATCTGGCTGCCATCGACCGCATCGACGAGAGCTGCATTGAGCGTGGGATATTCCTTTTGCCGATTGCCGTCGGCTGAGATGACGACGACGGCGGGGGGGGTATCACGTGTGGTAGCGGTGACGGCTGGCTTCGTCGTGCCCGCATCCGCCGATGACGGCCTGGAGTTACCCTCGGCCACCACCGTCGACTTGGGTGTATCACCGTCTCCGTTTGCATTCGCGGTCTTGGCCACGGTGCCGGGTGATTCTGCCCCCTCGGCCCCCGAAGCCGTCACTGCCGCTCCAGGCGATTCGGGAACGGCTGCCACGCCCGGCGTCCCGGATCGCGTGACGCCGGTCGCTTCTGTGTCTTCGTCGCCCACGACATCACTCAGGCGCGGAAGAGTACTCGGATCGACAGCCGGGTCACCACTCGGATAACGGCCGGGATCACCAGAATCCACCGATCCACCCGTCTTGGTACCTCCATCGGTGATCGCCACGGCGTCGCCCGAATCCGGCACCGGATTGCTGCGATCGACCGGCTGATACCGAAGAACCACCACGACGACCAACAGAAGAGCCAGGGGCTACATCCAGCCGATGTGGCGTTCCCAGCGGCTGCCGGACAGGGCACCCGCGGACATCCAGACCATGCCCTCTGATGACACCCCCTTGAGCCCGACTTCCTCGGCGACGAACATCAATTCACGAATCAGGCTCTCCGGAGACGAAAACCTCTTGGACGGATCGCTGGCCATCATGCGACGGACGACCGCCGAGAGCCTCTCGGACACCCTGGAGTTTTTCCGAGCCGGATCGGGAGGCTGCTTGCCCTGGTGATCCAGCAGCTTTTGGAACGCGTTCCCGTCCGGATACGGCGGCTCTCCGGTGAGCATGTGGTACAGCGTGCATCCCAGCGAGTAGATGTCGCTCCGCACATCCACCGCCCGCGGATCGCGGGCCTGTTCGGGCGAGATGTAGTCGAAGGTGCCGAGTGTCGTTCCGTCTGAGGTGAGATCCTCGGAAGCCTGGTTCAACTCGGGATTCCGTGCCAGCCCCAGGTCGACCAGCTTGGCCCGTCCCGAGGGCGTGATGATGATGTTGGACGGCTTGATGTCCCGGTGCACAACGCCAACCGACTTGGTGTGGACCAGCGCCGAGGCGATTTGCAGTGCGTAGTTGACGGCATCGGTCGGGTCCAGCGGTCCTTTCGCGGCAATCAGGTCCCGGACATTCGTTCCCGTGACGTACTCGAAGGCGATAAAGTGGAGCCCTCGATCTTCACCCACGTAAAACACCCGGGCAATATTGTCGTGATCAAGGCCCGCTGCAGCGCGCGCCTCGTTCCGAAACCGCTGGACGGAACTGGGATCGTGTGACTGGGTCGGGCTGAGCACCTTGAGGGCCACCGATCGACCAAGCCGCGTGTCCCTGGCCCGGAACACCGCCCCCATACCCCCCACGCCGATCCGCTCGTCGATGATGAAATGGTCCAATTCGACGCCGAGCGGACTGACCGCCACCGATGAACCGGGCACGGCAACGCCGTCGACAACCTGGGGCAGCGGCGGAAATAGCCGACCACAGAGCGTTGATCCGGGACCGACCGGCACAGACTCACCCAACCACCGTTGCTCGGGGGAGATCACCGTCGCGGCGGCGTCATCGGGGAGCACGGAGGCGGAATCGACGGAGCTGCCTGGGGGAGACCACGCGGCCCCGGGCACCTGCGACGGTCCGCTCGTCGAGCTGCTGCCCGGCGGCGCCGATGGAGGTTTGTTTGTGGACATGTTTGAAATGGGACTTGCCTAAAGAACCGGCGAAAACCGGTGGTGCCATTACTCAGCCTGGAATCAGCTGCGGGTCGGACAGAACCGCCAACCTCAAAGAAAGGCCCCTTGATTATACCCGGGCATCAGAGACGGTCAAAAAAGTTTTCAACCAGGTGGCGATCCCAGCCGCCTGATCACTCGCCCATCGTGATCCTCGAGACCCTGCTGTCGATCGCCTCGACGCGCCGGTCCGCCATCGCGACACCGCAGGCCGAAGGACCAGGAATCCTGCGATCGTCGGTTGCGCCGGACTCCGCAACGCCGGTCGTTAGACCTCGAGAATTCGCCGCGAGCAAGCTGTCGATTCCCCAAGCTCCGGTAGCGGCCTCTACCGCAGGACACGCAGCACCCTGCCTTGTGCGCTCTTGTCACCCAGCGGCTTGTAGATGATCTCCCGCCAGTGTCGGATGTTGATCTCCAGAGGGCCATCCGGTGTGTCGAGCGATTTGAAATGCGAGATGAACTGCACGAGTCGACCGATCTTTTGTCGAGGCGTTAGCTCGCCGGGATGGTCCGCTCCAGGGGCCCGTCCCCAGACAATCCGGGATCCTCCGAGCGTTGTCAGTTCCAGGAAGACCCGGTCTGCCTCGTTCCCGGTTTGTCCCTGCAGGAAGACATGAATCGTCTTGAGTTCGAAGGGCTCCCAGTGGGTTCCCAGGTCAGACGCCAGGCGAGCAGCAGCCGTCACTCGCACGTCCTCCCAGATGTCCCCGTCGTTTTCAGGCGCCGTGCTGTTCACTCCGGTGACGACCGGAAGTTTGTCAGCCAGGTCGCCGTCGATATCGCGACCCGGAAGCCGAATCCCGAGGCGACTCACCGCCACGCGGTCGCCGTCGGTTTCGACCCAGGACACGGGTCGACGAAACACCAGGTCGACAACCACGCGGGATGGCACCTGGCACTCGACACGTTGGACCTCATCCACCCAGGGCTGTTCCTCGAACGCCGCGGCCACCCGGGACGCAACGCCTCGATCCAGAATCGACGTCCCCTCTGCGGGCCACTGATCCGACCCCAGCACGGCTGCGAGATAGTCTTCGGGCACCCACGCCGGCCTTGCAGTGGTGACGTCGACGGATCGTCGCGTCAACTGGTACTCGGCCCGATCCGACAGATCTGGGAGTCGCTCCACGAGCCTCGGACCGACGACGGTGGCTATCAGCCCGAGTGTGACGAGCACGAGAACTCCGGGACGCCAGAGAAACGCTGCCAGGACACGCCGACCAGTCGACCTGTCCGCGTCGTCGCGTTCAGTGCTCCCGGGTGTTGCACCAGGCGTCTCATCAGTGGAACTCGCCATCGGATCGCCTCAAGCGCCGTCACCCACGACGGCCAGAACCTCGGAGCCTTGGGAACCGCCCAGCCCGCGGCGACGCGCATCTGTCACTCTCATCGGCTACCCAGAGATCCCATCCCGAGTCACGCCTGGCGAAAGCGGATCACCAGGGCGACTCGATGACCGGTCCTGACGGATATGCCACAAGCGAGGCCCCAGCAGGGCCGAGGCGATCATCATGCGGGCGACCTCTCCGAGACTCCAGCCGGCGAGCCTCGCAGCAGCAGGCACGAGACTGTGATCTGTGAGACCGGGGATCGAATTGACTTCCAGTACATGCGGTGTCCCGAGTTCGTCTTCTCGAAGGTCAACCCGCACCAGCCCACGGGTACCCAACGACTGGCAGGCGGCACATGCCGCCAGTACCACGGCCTCCGCCGTCGAACCGCTCAAGACTGGTGGGGCATCGATCGGCGGTGATCCGCTGTACTTCGCCTCGAAGTCGAAGATCTCCTGGCCCGCTCCAATTCGCAGAGGGGGAAACCAGGCGTCGTCAACCAGGGCGACAGTCCATTCGGGACCGGCAACGGCGCGCTCGACCAACACACGATCTCCCAGCACGAACGCCGAAGCCACTGCGGTGGAGAATTCTGCCGGAGTCTCGACCAGCGTCACTCCCAGGCTGCTCCCCTGGGCATCGGGTTTCACGACCAGGCGATCAGACCAGGCCACCTGGTCGAGCCGCGCGAGTCTCAAGACGTCGTGGAGGTCAGAGTCTCGCTCCAGCAAGACCCAGTCCGGGGTTGTCACACCACTCGCCCGAAAGCTCCGTTTCGCCTCCGATTTCACAAACGCCTTCTTGGACGCCTGGACATCGCACCCTGTGAATGTCACACCCAATTGGGTCAAGATCTCCTGGACCGTCCCGTCTTCTCCACCTGGCCCGTGCAGGGCCAACAAGGCCACATCGCCTGATTCCCAGGTCACGTCCTCCAAAGCACGGACCGTGGGATCAATCCGCCTGACCGAGTCGCCAAGCTCCTCAAGCGCATCAGCCACCGCCTCACCGCTCGCCAAGCTGATCTCCCGCTCTGGAGAATCACCTCCGCTGATCACCGTCACGCGCCGCGCCATCGGTGGCCAGGGCGACACGTCTGCACGGGTGTGCCATCTTGGAGGATGGGGTCCGTGGTGAGTGGAGGAGATCGAGAGGATACGGGACACGCGCGGGTGTTACCAAATCCCGATTTCCAGCTCCAGATCAACACCGAACTGCGCCGTCACCTGTTCCCTGGCACGCTCGATCAGGGCCAGCACATCGGCCGAGGTCGCGTCGGGGTCGGTCACGATGAAGTTCGCGTGGCGGTCACTGATCTCGGCACCACCCACACGTTCGCCCTTCAGCCCGGCCTGCTCGACGAGACTACCGGCACTGATGCCCCGCGGATTCTTGAAGATGCAGCCGGCCGATTGGTGTGCCATCGGCTGAGTGGCCTTGCGCATGATCCAGAGCTTCCGCATCTTCTTGAGGGTTTCCTCGACATCGCCCTCGGCCAGGGCGAACGTGCACGAGAGAACAACCAATTCGTTGATACTGCTCTTCCGATAGCCGAACGACAGTTCATCCTCGCTCCGGGTAAACCGCTCGCCGGTCGCTGTCATGACGGTAACCGAATCGACCGTCTGGCCGACGTCCCCACTGCGACCACCTGCATTCCCGCGCAGCGCCCCGCCGACCGTCCCGGGGATGCCGACCAGTGTCTCGAGGCCCATGAGCCCAGCTCGGACGGAGTGGGAAATGACGTGAGACAGCATGGCGCCCGCACCGGCGGAGACGGTCGTACCGTCGATTGTGATCGTGCCAAATGCTTCCCCGGAGAGTCTCAGCACGACACCGTCCACGCCCTCATCACGGACCAGCAGATTCGAGCCATTGCCCAGCACACGGCAGGCCACACCCGTTTCGTGGCAGCGCGCCACCACCGCAGCCAGCTCGTCCAGGTCGCGGGGTTCAACCAGGTATTCGGCCGCACCACCCACTTTGAGCCAGGTCCACTCCGCCAACGAGCGATTCGCCTGAGTAATGTCCGCGAAGTCAGCGAGTAAACTCATATTGAACCCGGTCGATGTCACCGGCTCCCATCGTGATCAACACGTCCCCGGGCCGGGTGTCATCGTCTAGAGTCCTCACGAGGTGGTCAAGAGAGGGAATCAGCTGGCAGGACGGTTCCTGGTCCATTCGCTCCGCCTGCCAGGCCTCGATCCGGTCTGCCAACTCCTCACTCACCAATCGCCCACGCCGATCCTGTCCTCCGGATACTTCGCGTGCCCCGTAGATCGGAAGCAGCAGCACGCGGTCAGCCATCGACAGGCTCACCGCAAAGTCGTCCAGGAGCGCCACCGTGCGTGAAACCTGGTGAGGTTGGAAGGCACACCAGATGCGGCGACCGGGATAAGCCTGGCGCGCAGTCTCGAGCGTGGCCCGCACCGCCGTGGGATGATGCGCGTAGTCGTCAATCACGGTCACACCACGCCACATACCCACCGACTGAAAGCGTCTGCGGATGCCTGGAAAGTCACCCATCCCTTCCTGAACAGCACGGGGATCAACACCGATCGTCATGGCCATCGCGGCCGAGGCGAGGGCATTGTCGACATTGTGGCGTCCGGGAACCGGGACAGTAATCTCGGCCTGGAAAGCACCTCGATAGAACAGGCGAAACCGGCTGCCAGCCACCGTCCGCCTGGTGTCCGCCGCCCACCAATCCGCTCCCGGTCGCCGTCCCAGGGTCTCCACCTTGGCCCGCGACCGCTGGGCGGCCACCGTGGCGGCCGGGCAATCGGCAGAAACCAGGAGCAGCCCTTCGGGCGACACCGACGAGGCAAACGCCCCGTACGCCTCGACCGCCTCGTCAAGCGTCAGGTAACAGTCGAAGTGATCCGCCTCGATGCCCGTGATCACAGCAAAATGGGGTGCCAGGTCCAGAAAGCTACGACGGTATTCGCAGCTCTCGACGACCATCAGTTCCCCGGCCCCCGCAAAACCACTCGCATCTCGACCCAGCAGCCGGGCTCCAATGATCGCCGATGGTTCCAACCCGGCGTCGTCGAGCAGCCAAGCGGTCATCGCCGTCGTGGTGCTTTTGCCATGTGTCCCCGCGATCGAGACGCCCCGACGCTGGGACATCAATTGCCCGAGCATCTGGCTGTAGGACAACTGCGGAATGCCCCGCCGCACCGCACGCTGCCTCTCGGCGTTCGCAGGGCCCACCGCCTGGCTGTAGACGAGCACGTCGGCGTGATGCGGCAGGTGACCGGGTTCGTGGCCCCGGTGGACCACCAGCCCCCGTCGTGACAACAGCTCGGTCACATCGCTCGGCGACTCCTGGTCAGATCCGCTCACGCGCCAGCCCATCCCCGACAGCAGCTCGGCGAGGGCCTGCATGCCCGATCCGCACACGCCGACCAGGTGGGCAGCCGGTGCCGCACTGCCGCGGCCAGCCCGCGAACTCAACAGTCCTGCCAGCGACATCCGTGCTCCCCGCCATTTCGAACCGCCGACTGTGGCAGCCCGCGTCCGGTGCCCCTGTTGGCGCTTTCGGACACGGGCGACACCAGGTGGCCTGGGCGACAACCGGCAGACCCCGTGGGGTGATATCGGGGAGTGCGGACGCACAGCTTGACGCGGTCGCAGCGATCGCAGGGGTGAGACGACGGCATCCATGCCGGGCGGCCGATTGTACGGATTAGGAAAACTCTGCCGGGCGAGCGACGCATTCTGACGGCGTCATCGCACGCTGGAAACCCCAATTGGCTCGCCCGCTGGCGCCTCGAGTGACCTGGTCGCGGCATCGGAAGGCACCTCGACCTCGTACACGCTGACGTGACGGTACGGCGTCTCGAGGATCAACACGCACATGGCCGCGAGGTAGAGCCGACCGGCGATGTCGGTCTTCTCCTCGGCCTGACCACGTGGCATCGCCGGATGCCAGCTGCCTCGTACGTCGGCCCCCTTGCGCGTCGAACCGGTTCGGGCCTGGTTCGCGACGATCTGGTCCCGAACCGATCGGTACCAGTCTTCCCACTCAGCCCCACCCATGTTGTGAAGGACCTGGGCCGTGTAATACCACTCGTACACGTTACGACGCCCCCCATCCCACCGAGGTCGATGCTTGACTCCCAGCAGGTAACGCGTTCCGCTTTCGATCGCGGGATGCTCTCGAGGCCATCCCAGCCACTGTCGACACAGCAGGCCCTCGGCCGTCATTGCCCGCGTAACGCCGAATGCCGGTTCGTAGCGATACCTCGCCCCTTCCTCGGCCTCGACAGTATCCAGGAAACTCGACGCCAGCAGGAACGACTCCTCGGGTACGTCGATCTGGGCCATGCGGGCCGAGTGCAGGGCCATCAACCCCCAGCCGGTGACCGAGAGATCTCCGCGGGTCATCGCGGTCTGCGGCTGGTACTTCCAACCACCCTGGGACGGTTGCTGGGTCCTGACGAGAAACTCGACAGCCGTCCTGGCAGCCTGGCGAACCCGCCTGTCGGCCGTCAATGCCACAGCCTCACACAGCACGATCGTTGCCATCGAGTGCGCGTAATAGGTCTCCTCGCGACCAAACTCATCGATATCAAACAGGTTGCCGTCCGGTTTCTGCTGATCGATCAGCCAGTTGATCCCACGTGCCACGGTCTGCTGGTGGTCTCCCCGGGTGTGATCAAAGCCGGCTCCGAGAAATGCCAATAGCGCGAGTGATGTGGCCCCCGTATCTGTCCGTGCGGTGCGACGGCCTGCATCTGGATAGCCCTCGTGCAGCCGCCAATTTCCCCCGGGTTGCTGCTGCCGGGCAAACCACCCCAGGGCGCTGCGGACGGCCAGATCGCTCTTGCCCCCTTCATCAATCTTCAGCAGCAGTTTCTTCTTCAACTCGGGCTTCCGCATCGCCAGGCTACCGGACACATCGGCCGGTTTGACAATCGGCCGCGTCGGCTTGACGGGCATCGGCGTGTCCGGCGGCACCTGCGGGGTCATCGGCGTGTTGGGCGCCCCGTCCGGCACGGCCGATATGCGAACCGGAGCACGGGCCTCCTGGTTCTGCTCCACCTCGCGAGGTGTCAGCCACCTGAGGTCCAGCGGCTCTCCACTGGGCAAAACCGGATCGTGCAGCAGGAACCATGTCATCACGGTCAGGATCAGCACGTGGGTCGACACGCTGACGATGGCGCCAAAGCCTCCTCCCCGGAGGCTCCGCTTCAGGCGCTCCGAGCCGGTCGAGGGCCTGATGGAGCCCGTCGGCTGGATCAGCAGCGGTCTGCGACGTCGTCGACGCCTGGGGGTCGGTCGGTCGGCACGCGTTTGCTGAGAAGCCATGCAAGATGTCTCGTGTGCCGATCGGTCCCAGACGCCGGGGACTTCCCACCAGGTCCCTGTCTCTCAAGTCTACCAGCCGCAGCCGCCCTTGTGATCGGGCATCATGCGACTCCCAGCACAACCGCCGCACTCTGACCAAATTCGCTGCGGTGACACGCCACCGCCACGTTTCCGGGAGCCAGCCGAGGGGAACCGGCGACGACATTGAGCGAGCAATCGGGTGACGGAGACTCAAAACCCCACGTGAAGGGCACCATCTTGTGCCGCAGGGACAACAGGCAGCCAGCTAATTCCATCGCACCGGATCCGGCATCGGCGTGGCCCACGTACCCGGCCAGCGATGTGACCGGGATCATCCCCGTGGAGGATCCCAGCGCACGTGCAATCGCTGCGGCCTCGACCGCATCCTCGCTCGGCGAGCCGGTGGCTCCCGACGTGAGATGAGCCAGGTCCGACGCGGAGACGCCCGCATCCGCCAGCGCCGCACCGATCGCATGTTCGAGGCCGGCTCCCCGACCATCATCCCCGGGACCGTCGCAGCCCGCTCCGCATCCAAGCACCTCCGCCAGTATCGTGGCGCCGCGCCGAGCGGCCGACTCGTGGCGTTCGATGACCAGGGAGGCAGCCCCCTCGCCCGGGACCGCCCCGGTCCGCGACGCGTCAAACGGGCGACAGGCCTCCCACGCGGACTCCGGGCATCCATCACCGATCTGTCCGTACAGCCTCAGCTTGACCAGGTCCACCGCGTGCACCATGGACCCACATCCCCCCACCACCATGCAGTCCGCCGCCCCTCGCTCGATCACTCTCACCCCCTCGGCCAGCGCCAACAGGCCGGAGGTCCCTCGCGACGTGATCGTGTTGTTGGGGCCGCGGGCGTCGAGACCGATCGACACGTGGCACGCGGGCATGTTCGGCAGTCGCTTCAGCAACCACACCGGCGTGATACGACCCAGCCCATCTTCACCCCAACGGGTTCCATCAAAGTCCGACGCGTCCCCAGCCCCCGCAGGCACGGGAACTCCGAGAGCTGCCGGCAACAGATCCTCGGGGAGACTCGAGATCCGTCCAGCCCCAAAGGACACGCCGATCCGCTCAGCCGGCATGTCCCCACGCTCGATCCCCGCGTCATCGACTGCCAGCCGGCTCGCCGCCACACCCAGCTGGATGTCTCGAGACATCACCTTCAGGAGCTTGCGTGACGGGAGATACTCCAGGGGATCAAAGTCGGTGATCTCGGCCAACCAGTCGGACACACCACCGGAGCCAGTCTCACCGACCGATTCTCGACGCCTGATGCCGCTACGACCGGCTTGCAGGCTCTCCCAGAACACATCACGCCCGGTCCCGATCGGCGACACCACACCCAGGCCGGTGATCACGACACGAGGGGTGTCGTCGCCGTTTGCCATGAAGAAACCTGTGGGGCGAAGGGATTGTGGGGAGGGGAGACGGAACGGTTGAGGCGGGGGAGGCAATTCTGCGAGGCGATTTCGAGCGTGTCAACTTCGCTTATCCGAGACCGGTCCTCGGCCTGGATCCGCCCGGAAGTGTCCACTCACTCGATCACTCATGACCCACCGCACCGGTTGGCCCCCTCGTGAACAGGGGATAGAATCACCCACCGAATCACGTGTAGCGAGAGTGGCGGAATTGGCAGACGCGCCAGATTTAGGATCTGGTGGGAGAGATCCCTTGGGGGTTCGAGTCCCCCCTCTCGCATTCTCTTTGGCCACACGGCTGGTATTTTGCCGATCCGCATGGAGGGAGGCTCGCGGTGTTTCTGGACCTGGTCGCATCAGCAAACCCCGATGTTGCAAATCGCTGGAAAACGTGGGATTCTAGAGGGTGAGATCGTCCGAAGTGCCGGGCGAATCAACTGCAGGAGCGGATCATGCTGACGCTTTGGGATCGGCCCATTCAACACTGTGATGGCGTGTCGAGGCGTCAATTTCTCGCCGCAGGAGCTGCCGGTTTTGGGGGCCTGACGCTCGCCAGCCTGCTGCAGGCCGAAGCTGCTGCCGGCATCGGATCATCACACAAGGCGATCATCAACATCCATCTCGACGGCGGACCGCCGCAGATGGACACCATCGACATGAAGCCGCACGCGCCGGCCGAAATCCGGGGCGAGTTTCTGCCGATCCAGACCAATCTGCCCGGTTTTCAGATCTGCGAGCTGTTCCCCCGGCTCGCGGCCATGGCCGACCGGTTTTCGTACATCCGTTCGCTCGTCGGCTCGGTCGGCCGACACGACGCGTTTCAGTGCCAGAGTGGTTTCGGTCCCGCCGACCTGCAGTCCCTCGGCGGACGTCCGGCCATGGGCTGTGTGATCAACAAGCTGATGGGGACCACCGAGGACACGGCCCCGGCCTTTGTCGACCTGATGCAGGGCCGGCCGCTGGTTCGCAATAGCGGACGCCCGGGATTCCTGGGGCCCTCCTATGGGCCGTTCCGACCGGACCTCTCCCAGATCTTCGCTCGCGAGCTCGAGACAGGGATGAAGGGCGAGCTGGCCCGGCTCGGTTCCAATCACACCACGAGCCTGACATTGAACCCCGAACTCTCGCTCGGACGTATCCGCTCGCGGCGTCAACTGCTCTCGGGTCTCGACCGCATCAAGCGGGACGTCGACGCCAGCGGCATGATGGACGCCATGGACCGGTTCACGCAGCAGGCCGTCGGCATCCTGACCTCCGGTCGCTTCGCCGAGGCACTCGATTTCAGCCAGGAGCCGACCGAGGTGGTGTCCCGTTACCAGGCTCCCCCCGACCAGATCGAGCGGTTTGTGACCAGCGAGAGCCCAGAGGGCTCGTTGAAACTTTTGCTGGCACGGCGATTGATCGAAGCCGGAGTCCGCGTGGTCAGCCTGACGCTCAGCGACTTCGACACCCACTCCAAGAACTTCCCGCGGATGAGACAGATGGCGCCGATCGTCGACACCGGGCTGACGGCCCTGGTCGAAGACCTCGACGAACGCGGGATGCTCGACGATGTCACGATCGTCGCGTGGGGCGAGTTTGGCCGCACACCGCGCGTGAACAAGAACGGCGGTCGCGACCACTGGCCGCGAGTCAGCCCGGCCATCATCGTCGGTGGCGGCTGCCAGGTCGGCCAGGTCATCGGCAACACCGACCGCCAAGCGGGTGCCCCGACCGAACGCCCGATCCACTTCAAGGACGTCTTCGCCACGCTGTACCACAACCTCGGCATCGACGCGTCCAAGACGACGATCGACGACACACGAGGTCGACCGCAGTACCTGCTCGACGTCGGTGACCCGATCCGAGAACTCGTTTAGGTCGCACCGCCGGGGTTCACGCTGAGGCACGCACCGATGTCCGAGAGCTTCGAGATCGAAGAGAAGCAGTTGCCGGACATGCTGATCGCAAGCCACCGGATGCGTGGGGCGTATTCGGACTGCCGGATCGGATTCAAAAAGGTCTATCGCCGCTTCGGTATGAAGGTAGCCGGGCCGGCGATGATGTTGCACCACGATTGCGAGTACAAGGAAACCGACTCCGATTTCGAAGCGGCAGCTCCGATCAAAGCCGGCGAATCGAAAGACGACGTCGAGGTCCGCACGCTCAACGGAGGCCGCTGCATCTCGCTCAAGCACCGAGGCCCTTTCGAATCGCTCACCGAGCCCTACTCGAAGCTCCGAGAGTTCCTCGAAGCGAACCAACACGAGGTACTGCTGCCGAGTCGCGAGATTTATCACAAGGGACCGGGGATGATCTTCAAGGGCAACCCGAACAAGTACCTCACGGAAATCCAGTTCCTGGTCAAGTGACCACGGATCGCCCATCGGGGACGACGGAGATGCGATCATGCTGAGCATTCTTGACGGCCACGGCCGCCATGTCGGCGACATGTCTCGCCGCCAACTGCTCTCGATCGGCAGTCTCGGCCTCGGTGGCCTTGCCCTGCCACAGATCCTCGCCAGCCAGGCCCACGCGGCGACCGGCAACAGCATCTTCCGCAACAAGAGCGTGATCTTCCTGTTCCAGCAGGGAGGGCCCAGCCAGTTTGAGACCTTCGATCCGAAACCGGACGCTCCCGGCGGCATCCGAACTGTCAACGGCACCATCCAGACCAGCCTCCCGGGCGTTCACTTTGGCGGCACGATGAGCCGGCTGGCACGCCATGCCGACAAGCTGACCGTCGTCCGCAGCTACCAGACCAACAACGGCGGCCATAACATCAAGCCGTTTGTCGGCACCGAATCGCTCGAGGCCAATATCGGTGTCCACTATGCACGCGTCGCCGGCACCACGCGGTCCGATTCCGGGCTCCCCACCAACATGGTGCTGTTTCCGCAGGCCGTCAGCGACAAGGTCACGCGAGGCCGGGCTCGAGGCAATCTCTCGGCGACCGGCGACTACGGCAAAACCTACGCCCCGTTTGTGCCGGGTGCCGGCGGCAGGCTCCAAGACAACATGACCGTGAGGCTCGATCGCGATCGCCTCTTCGGTGACCGACGCGAGTTGCTGGCGCAGCTCGATCGTCTCAACGATCGTCTCGACGCCTCGGGCCGATTCGACACGCTCGATTCACTCACATCCCAGGCGTTCCAGGTGCTCCTGGGAGGCGGCGTGCAGAATGCGCTCGACCTGTCACAGGCCGACAAGAAGACCCTGTCACGATATGACACATCCCCCCTCGCCCGCAGCCACAACTGGGACAAGGTCAATCGCGGCAAACGCGGATTCTACACCGGCCACGCCAAGACCCTCGGACGCCTGTTGCTGATGGCCAGACGGCTGTGTGAGGCGGGCTGCGGATTCGTGACCATTCATGCCAGCTATGACGGCGTGTGGGACATGCACGCCGACGCAAACAACCTCGACATGGTCGACGGCATGGAAGCTGTGGGCACGACGTTTGATCACGCCGTGGCCGCATTCATCGAGGACCTGGAAACCCGAGGCCTGCAGGACGACATCCTGCTGGTGTGCAGCGGCGAAATGGGTCGAACTCCACGGATCAACAAGCGCGGCGGCCGCGACCACTGGGCACGGCTGGCCCCACTGTTGCTCTATGGTGGAGGGCTCCCGGGAGGCCGGGTGATCGGCCAATCAACCCGAGACGGCGGCCAACCCACCGCCAACCCGCTTGGTCCAAGCCACCTGATCTCGGGGATCCTGCATACGCTCTTTGACGTCGCCGAGCTGAGACTCGTTCCCAGCGTGCCACCCGGCATCAACCGCCTGGCCGAGCACGCAACGATCCCCGGCATGAGCTAGCCGACGAGCCTGGATTCACCACCCGCCAGAAGAGGCGTCAGCGGGCCTCTGAGATCATCACGGCAGCCGGTTCGCTGCCGGTGTTCCTCAGACGCTTCGACTGTCCGGCCCTGACACACACCGTGTCACAGAAACTGGCCATGTCGAATCGCTGCTCATCCACCTCGCAGACCGAGGCCCCTGCGGCCAGGAACAGCGACTGATCGTGATCCTCGGCCGGCAATTCCAGGGCGGCTCCCGGGGCGAGCCGAACCACCCTCGCCGCGACATCCCGCGTATTGTCGGTCGGATCAGTCAGGCTGATCACGTCAGCCGACTCACCCAGGGACACAACCTGAGCTGAGGTGTGCACGACCAGGCTCTCCGGGACGTCGTCATCAGTCGATGTGCAATCCACCACCTCCCAACCCTCGTCAAAGAAGTCCCGCTCAGGAGTTCCCGTGGGAAAGACGGTGTGCATGATGGCCGGCTGGTCAGAGTCGTTCTTGAGTCCATGAGGCGTCCCGGCGGGGACGTGAATCGCATCGTATGCGTTCATCCGGTACCGACGACCCGCCACGTACACATCCGCCTGGCCGGCGACACAGATGATCAGCTCACCGGTCGGATGCGTGTGATACGGCAACCCACCACCCGGCGACACCGTGGCCGATCCGCTGTTGAGCCCCGGTGAACCAAGTTCCGTCGACAGGTACCCACGAACCTCGAAACCCTCGGCGAGCACCTTTCCCTCGATGCCACCCGGTGTCATGAACGCCACACCACCCTGACCGTCAGCCATACCTCAACATCCTCATATCGTCGGCCGCGTTTCCATGCGGGGTGAAACCTCGGCCTCTTGCAGCGGCAGCGACATACCGGAAACCGCTAGAATCGTCCACATTGGACATCCTGGTTCTCCGGATCCACTCCCCGTGACCACCAATTCATCAAGCCTCGGCTCGCGGGAAGATCAGCGAGCGATGAGCTCGTTCCGCTACGCGCAGGAACTGAGACGCACCATTCGCTTCTTCGGCTCGTTCGCCGTGGCGTTTTCATTCATCTCCATTACAACGGGCATCTTCGAAAATTATAAGTCACTGCTCGAGAACTCGGGCCCGGCGGGAATCTGGACCTGGCCGCTGGTGACCTGTGGCCAGTTACTTGTCGCCCTCGTCTTTGCAGAACTGGCCTCACGGATCCCTCTGACCGGTTACAGCTACCAATGGCTCACGCAGCTGGCCGGTCCGGGCTGGGGGTGGTTTGTCGGCTGGATGGCTGTCTGCTTCCTGATCATCGTTGTGCCGACCGTCGATCACGTGATCGCGCGGATCATCGGCCACGTTATGGCAATCCCGCTGGATTCCCACTGGATCAAGATCATCGTGGTCTCGGTCATCGGGCTCCAGGCCATGATCCACATCACCGGCGTTCGCGTCGCCAATGCCATCAACTCGATCGCCGTGTTCACCGAGGTTGTGGGGATGGTCGGTCTGATTCTCGTCTTCGGAGCCCTGGCCATCGCGGATGCACCCGACCCCGCGATCCTCACGGAGCCCAGCATCGCCCACGAGTCCTCTCCCAGCGTCCTGCCGTGGCTGATGGGTTGTCTGATGGGCGCTTACACACTGGTGGGTTTCGAATCGGCTGCAAATCTCTCCGAGGAGACCATCGACGCGGCGGCCACCGTGCCCCGTTCGATCATCTGGAGCGTTGCGGTCAGCGGCGTGGTCGGCACGCTGTTCCTGGTCACCGTCACGCTGGCCATCGATGACCTCGCGCTGGTCACCAATTCGGATTATCCCCTGCCGCTGATCATCGAATCTCATCTGGGACGATCCGTCTCGTTGGCATTCTTTGGATTGGTCATCGTGTCGGTTTTTGCCTGTGGCCTGATCATCATGGCCTCGGGCTCTCGAATCGTCTTCGCGATGGCACGGGACGGGCTCTTTCCGGCCAGTCGCCTCTTTCGCCGCGTCTCACCACGCACTGCCGTGCCAATCCCTGCTGTTATTCTGTTCCTGGTCTCTGGCATCCTGGCGACGGTTTTCAACGAATCGATCCAGCAGCTCGTGCTCGCCGCCGCTGTCCTCCCGGCGACGATCTACCTGGTCACCGTCGTCGCCTATCTCGCCCGACGCTCCCGGATCACATCACAATTCGGATCGTTCAGCCTGGGCCGATGGGGGCCTGCGATCGGCATCGCCGCAGCTACCTGGCTGGTCGGAATGATCACGATCCTGACCATTCCCGACGAATTTCGTGACGCCTCACTCGTCTCACTGGGCCTGTGTGGCGTCGGCCTCGTTCCGTGGTTCGCGTGGTTTAGGCACCGCGTCCCAGGCGATCGCCAGCATCACGTCGACGAACCAGCCGACACCCAGGCCTGAAGTCACCTAGGACAGGATGCCTTTGATCGGTCGTCCGTAATCGACATCCAGCCGCTTTCGCCCCGGAATGTCGAGCCGCCTGGGATCGAGTCCCAGCAGGTGCAGCACCGTGGCATGCAGATCGGTGACATAGTGAGGACTCTCGATGGCATGGAATCCAAGCTCATCGGTCTGCCCGTGGATCACGCCCCGCTTTACCCCCGCACCCGCCAGCCAGACGGTGAAACCGTGAGGGTGATGGTCGCGACCGGTGAATTTCTGGTTCGAGTTCCGAACCTCGAGACCTGGTGTCCTGCCAAACTCGGTGCAGCAGACCACGAGCGTGTCGTCCCACAGGCCACGTTGCTTCAAGTCCTTGAGCAAACCAGCGATCGGTTTATCGACGCGAGCGCACGATCGGGCGTGAAGTGACTGCAGCTTGTTGTGCGAGTCCCACTCACCGTAGTCACTGAGATACACCAACGAGTACCTCACCCCGCGTTCGGCCAGCCGCCGGGCGGCCAGCAATCGCCGCCCATAAACGGCCGTGGTCTTGTTGTCGAGACCATAGAGTGCCTGGGTCGAGGTCGTCTCCTCGGCCAGGTTGACCGCCTCGGGAACCGATCGCTGCATGCGATAGGCCAGTTCGTAGGATCGGATCCTGGCCCGCACATCCGCATCCTCGGGGTATTCGACAGCGGTCAGTCGATTGAGCCGATTGATGAAATCAAACTGATTTCGCTGCTCGGCAGCCAGCACGCCCGGCCGCCTGCGCCCAAATGGCAGCGGATCACCCGGATCGAGCGACAGTTCAACACCCGAGTGCGCTGGTCCGAGATAATTGGCGTCGAAATTCCAGCGAACTCTTGTGTCCTTGTACTTGCCCAGGAAGACAAACGACGGCAGGTTCTCATTCCCCGTTCCCAGCCCGTAGTGAATCCACGACCCCAGCACCGGCTCGGGCGGATCGAGCTTGTGACGGCCGTGGTGCATCTGGAACTCAGCATTGTGATCGTTGTCGGTCGTGTACATCGATCGCACGAAAGCCATGTCGTCGACACACGTGGCGAGCTCCGGCCACCAATCGGTCACGCCAATGCCCAATTCGCCGTAGCGACGAAAACCGACCTGCATCGGGAAGATCTGGGCATGCGGCCTGGTACCGCCGACGACATCTCGCGACCGCAACTCAAACAGAGGGTTCTTCAGAGGATTGGGCAGCGGTGTCTGCTCATACGTCTTGCCCGCGTACTTGTTCAAAGCGGGCTTCGGATCCCAGGTCTCCATCTGGCTGTAACCACCGGAGAGAAAGATCCAGATGACATTCCTGGCCCGGGGCGCGTGGTGAGGACGGCCATCAGGCCGTTCGGTCGGTGGGGCATGTGGATCCTCACTAACGCCACCATTCTTCGGTCCGGCCGCCACGCCATCCCGATGCAGCATGGCACCCAGCGCCAGTCCGGTGAACCCCAGGCCGACGTCGGCGAGGAAAGCGCGTCGGGGAACACCATGCGAAACCAGTGGCAAGGAACTCAATGAGGCGGGATTGTACATGGGACCTAGCTCGTGGTTGTCGTCGCGCCAGCCGCGCGGCATGTCACCTGATCGTCAGGAAATCCGTGTGAGAAAACAACGCTTGCACCAGGCTCTCGCGTGCGCGCTGTTCGGGATCGGTCGATGGTGCTACCGGCACCTGCTTGGGATCAACCCGCAACTCGTCGGGCTTCACTCCTCGGATCAACTCGGCCTGCGATGCCAGGAACTCCAGGCTCGCTGACCGCTCGGCGGACGTCGGCTCACGAGACAGGACCTGTCGGAACGCGGCCCGTACGAAGGCGGGCGAGTCCATGGGACGAGACCCCAGTCGTGCCGCCAGCAGTCTTCCTTGCCTCAATGCCAGTTCGCTGTTGACCATCGCCAGTGCCTGTTGCGGACGGACACTCCGGGTGCGGCGGTAACAATCGCACGGATCGGCCGCGTCGAAGAGATCCAGGAACCCCATCCGCCCCTCTCCGTGATGATCGAAGTACACGCTGCGACGTGGCGTCGTCAGTCCCTGCGGCTGCGGGATTTCACGGCCTCCGATCCGGGCATCGAGGCTGCCCGAGACTCGCAGCACGCTGTCACGCACCACCTCGGCCTCCATCCGCGCCGGCGTGAACCTCCAGAAATGCACATTGTCGGGGTCGATGGCCAGGTTGCGGTGTGCCAGGGATCCGGTGTGAGACGCCGTACGATACGTGCGGCTGGTGACCATCAGCCTGTGAATCGGCTTCATACGCCATTCCTGGTCCATCAATTCGACGGCCAGCCAGTCCAGGAGTGCCGGGTGCGAGGGGCGATCGCCGTTGACGCCGAGATTCTCGGTCGACGCCACAATCGCTTGGCCAAAGTGCCGCCCCCAAACGTGATTGACCGCCACACGAGCGGTGAGCGGGTTGTCACGACTGGTGATCCAGCGAGCCAGGGCCGTTCGACGGCCGGTGCTCGTTTTGACGTACTGGTGAGAAAAGAGCGTGTAGTCTGTCTTTCCAGAATCGACCGCCTGCTTCAGCGAGGCCTCGGCCTTGGCCACTGTCGATGCGGTGCTTGTCACGTTCTTGCTCGCAGTCTTCAACGTCGCCTGAGCCTTGGAGTCCTGTGGATTGTCGGCGGCAGCATATCGTGCTGCGACCAGGGCGCGACGAGCCCGGGCAGCCTCGACCCGAGCGGCCGCCAGCGTGGCCTCGTGCTCGGAACGCACAGCCTGTCGTGCCACCGCATCCTTGTCGCCTGCGACACCAAGATAACGCACGTCATCGGCGTGGATCCGTGCCTCGACGGCGGCGAGCTTCAAGACCGCCGCCTGCACATTGGCCTCGTCAACCGCAAGAGACAAGCGGATCTGCTCAAGCTTTCGTCGCGACGTCTCGCTGGCCTTGTTGGCCAGGTACTCGGCTTGGGCCGCTGACACCAATTGGCGACAACGGGCAAGAATGTCTTTCCTGGCAGCCAGTTCCTGACGCGGTGCGACTCGAGCCTCATCCCTGACAAAGGCCTTCAGGCCGGGATACCACGCCTGCGGTGGCAGCCGAACCGCCTCAACAGGCCAGCCTGCCTGGCCCAGGAATCCAGGTCCTCCAGGTGCGATCGGAGGACGGCCGGGAATGATGTTCCTCGATTCCCCCTTGCTATAGATGAACGTCTTGGCGTCGAGCTTCTCATCGCAGATTCGAACCATGCCGACGGTCAGCGGCTTGTAGGGCTTGCCATAACTGTATTTCGGGTAGACGCCGGGGTCGGGCTCGCCCGGGACGCGGTCATGCCGAACCTCGATCGGCTCAAACGCAGCCCGCATGCGGAAATAGTCCACCTGCGTGAGCGGATCATACTTGTGATCGTGACAATGGCAGCAATTGAACGTGAGCCCGAGAAAGGCCTTCCCGGTGTGCTCGATGTTGTCCTTGAGCCAGGTGTTGTAATTCCAGCGATAGAAATTGCGGATGATGAATCCGGTCGCCACGAGGTTTTCGTCGTCCTCGGGGGCGATCTCGTCAGCAGCCAGCATCTCGAGAATCATCCGGTCATAGCCCTTGTCCTGGCTGACCGAGCGAATGATCCAGTCTCTCCACCGCCAGATCTGTCCGTAACTGTTCAGAGAATCGGGGACCTTGCGACGACCGTACCAGTCGCTGTACCTCCAGACGTCCATCCAGTGCCGCCCCCATCGTTCCCCGTAACGCGGGCTAGCGAGCAAGCGATCGACGACTCTCTCGAATGCACCCGGGAGCGTGTCGGCCGCAAACGCGTCCTGTTCCTCGACGGTCGGTGGGACTCCCACCAGGTCGAGATAGACCCGGCGAAGCAACACGGACGGACTGGCTTCTGGCAGACGAACCAGGCCATGCTGCTTCAGCTGGGCAGCGATGAAGTCATCGAGGCGGTTCCGGCTTCCCGGATCAGCGGCGATACGTTGGCGTTGGGGCGGCTGGAAGGACCAGTGGCCACGAGGGTCGGCCTGTGGTGCTTCTCGGTCCGGTGACCTCGCGCCCTGGCGGATCCACTCGATCAGCACCTTCAACTCGGATGGCTTGAGACGCTCTCCCTGGCCTTCCGGCGGCATGCGTAGCGACTTGTCGTCAGTTCTCAACCGTTCCAGCAACAGGCTCTTGTCCGGATCGCCAGGCACAATCGCCGTACCACTCTCTCCACCCTTCCGAGCCAGGCGGCCGGTATCGAGCCTGAGCTCGCTCTCCTGCTTCAACGCGCCGTGACAGGCATAGCAGTGTGCCGAGAGAATCGGCTTCACCTGCGTTACATAGTCAACCGGCTCGGCGGCCCGCACGACGGATTGCGACGCCACCGCAGCAGAAGCCACGGTCAGTGCCAGGATCACGAGTCGACGCATCGCCACGTGTCGTCCCATCCATCCCGGGCCGAGGAATGTCTCGAGATGCCTTTCGACTACAGCAACTCGTGAATCGGCGTGGGATCCTCGAGCACCGGCGTGGGCCGTCCCTGGTGATCCAGCAGGTGCAGCGTCGGATCCAGGCCGAGTGCACGATAAATCGTGGCGTGGATGTTGCACGGCTTGACGGCGCGGTTGAGAGGCCGCTCGCCCTTGGCGTTGGTCGAGCCGATGATCTGGCCACCCTTCACACCACCACCACCGAGCAGGCAGAACAACGAGTTGCCCCAGTGGTCACGGCCGGGTGTGCCCTTGCTGCCCGGAGGCCCTCCGTTGCCACCGTCGTTCATGCGCGGTGTGCGGCTGAACTCACCGCAGAGAATCACGAGGGTCGACTCGAGCATACCTCGATCCGAGAGGTCCTTGAGAAGACCCGACACCGCCATGTCGACGCGCGGCAAGACACTCTTGTAGCCCGGCTCGAGATTCCAGTGATGGTCCCAGCCACCGAAGTGAACCGTCACGAACGTCGATCCGGCCTCGACCAGTCGACGAGCCAGGAGCGTGCTCTGGCCCCAGCTGTTGCGACCATAGAGATCTCGCAGCTTGGGGTCCTCGCTGTTGATATCAAACGCCTGCCGGGCCGCCTTACCCGAGACGAACTCGAAGGCGTCCTGGTCGAACTTGTCCATCGCCTCGAACAGGGTGCCCCGCTCAACCGACTTGCTGATCCGGTCGAGCCGCTGGTTCAGATCGCGGCGATCGGCCAGGCGACCAACGCTCATGCCGCCGGGCAGGTTGAGATTGGCCACCTTGAAGTTGGCATTGTTCGGATCACCGCCCGTCTGGAACGGGTCGTACTGCATCCCCATCCAGCTGCCGCTGAAATAGCCGGGACGCAGGCCAATGCTGCTCGCGACGGGAACACTGATGTAAGACGGCATGCCACGACGACGCGGGCCACGCTCGCGCGAGATGATCGAGCCGATCGACGGGAACTTGGGATCGTTGTTCGCACCCAGCGGCTTGGTGGTCAGCATGTAGTGACCGCCGTGGAAGTGACCACCCGTGTCGTGATGCAGCGAGCGGACGATCGAGAACTTGTCGGCGTGCTCGGCCTGCCGCGGAAACATCTCGGTGATGTCGATGCCCGGCACGTTGGTCCGGATCGGAGTCCAGATGCCGCGGTACTCGGAGGGGGCCTCGGGCTTCATGTCGTACATGTCGAGATGGCTGGGACCGCCATCGAGCCAGATCAGGATCGCGGCGTTGTCGTTGCCCTTGGCAGCCGCCTGCTTGGCCCGGGCCACATCGCCCAGGCTCGCTGCGGCCATCCCGGCCACGCCCAACTGCACAAAACTCCGACGGGACATCCCATCGCAATAACGACCGCCACGTCCGGCATCGATCCGCAACATTGTTCGACCTCGCTTCGCCTCGTTTTCCATCTCCTGGTGACCGGTACGGCGACCACCAGATCACATCAATCTACCATTATCTGTCGACCATTGGGACCCCATCGGATCACTCGGCCAGACAATCGACCGTCCCGTGGCATTTCGGAACAACGCGGATCCCCTTGCGAGACCTCACCTTGCGCACGAAAAAGAAGCGACCAACCGTATGCATCAGCCGTTTGATCCACGTCGTTTTTTTCGGCGGAAACAGCACCGGATCGACATGCGCCATCGACTCACCAAAGAAATGTGCAATCACTCCCATTTCCTCGCCAATGTCCAATTGCAAGCAGGTGGCTGATCCAATGTTGAGCCATTCGTCATAAGTGCAGGTGTCGCCAATCCACTCGAAGTCCCGCTCGCCAAAAGCCGCAACCGCAAGACCAAAAAACCGCGTATCGCTACCCGGATCCAGGCCCATCTTGAGCATGCCGACCTTTTCAACGGCCAGAAGATCTCGACCACCAATCAACGTGTCGGTGCGGTGAATGTTCCCGGAATTGAGCACGCGACCTTCCTCGTCGCGGACCACGTCAAATCCTTCCTTGTATCCCAATGGGCCATCGAGACTCCACGTGGCATCAATCGCGGCGAAGTGCACCGGAAAATGCCTCAGCGCCTCGATTGTCACCTCGTCCACTTCACGCTTCTGGTGATATTCGGTGAACTTGTCCTGGGCCGGCAGGCATCCATAAGTGTTCTTGATGACCAGCGTGCAGTGGGACACATCGTGTGTCTTGTTCTTGGCGAACGAGATCCGGAAGTCGGCATCGCGCCACGACGCTCCCACGTAGTGCTCGCCCAGGAGCCCCCCGTAGTCAAACGGGTACTGCTCGTGTGTCAGGTCATGCACCTCAAAGCCGTCCCCATCCAGGCCGATCACACGTGCGACGTGATTGACGCCGCGATTGCGATACCACAGCCCGTAGACGTTTTGTGCCTCTACCACTCGCACGTTCGTGTATCCGGCCTGTGCAAGTTGCGAGATCCATCGCTTGACCAGTTCAGGGTCCGTATAAACCAGCGGCGGATCCTCGATCTTGATCGCCATCATGAAGTTCGGCTTGATCACAACCAGGAAGTCGCCAGGCGATTTTCCGGACCGGGACCGACACGCCTCGAGAGTCTGCCAGAACTGCGACTCCTCCAACATCTGGTCAAATGCTTTCAGCTTGTCGGTGTCACGGATGGCGGCGACGACCGACGGCACTTCCAGGTCGCGAACGTCAGACATGGTCATTTCGTGTCCTCGTTCAAACGGGCAATCGAAGAGGTGTTGAGGCTGCGCTCCAGCTCTGCTCGGAGCCAGCCCGGGTCGTCGTAGGTCATTCCATCCACACCCACCTCGATCAGCCTTCTGGCGAGACGTCGATCCTGTCCGACCCCCCAGGCTCTCACCTCAACACCTCGTTCATGAAAGTACTTGACCATCGCCGGGGTGATGGAAGACCCGGGCGGTGATACTCGCGTGGCGCCCAGCCGACGCACTCTACCGGCGACATACCACATCCACCAACGCCAGTCTCTCAGCCACGCAATCCAAGTCGTGGTCACATCAGGAACCAGGGACTTCATTCTCGACAGCACCCCTCGGTGTTCTGACGAGACCGTGATGCGACCTGCCAGCCGGCGCGATTGCACTTCATGGGCAATCGCCTCTTCAATACCGCGTCCCTCATCTTTCACGTGCAACACGAGCGGGATGCAGTCGCCCAGCCGTTCACACACCTCCGAAAGCCGAGGCACACGCTCACCGGCCGTCTCGGCGGAAAACCAGCCGCCGGCATCAAGACCGCTGATCTCTGACAGGCTCGTTCGACCGACAGCCCCGCTCCCATCGGTCGTCCTGTCGAGATCCGCATCGTGCATCACGACGACGTGACCATCGGCTGTGCACCGGAGATCGAGTTCCACGGCCGACGCTCCAGCCGACACCGCCCGTTCAAAGGCCAGGAAAGTGTTCTCGGGCGCATGGACCGAGTCCCCGCGGTGCGCAATGTTCAGGAACATGTCGCCAGCTCACGAAGCGCTTCCAACAACCAGTCGATCTCGTCCTCCTCCAGGAAAAACGGCACGCTGATGCGAAGCCCCTCGCGCGTGTGAGGCAGCGGCTTGACGATCATGTTCCATCGCTCGCGAAGCGTTGCCGCAAGGTCTTCTCCGGTCCAGCCAGCCAGCCCCATCGAAACCAGGGCCGCAGAACGATCAAACGACATCGGGGTCCAGAGTGACACTCCCGAGATCTCGGACAGGCCCCGCTTGAGCCGATTGGTCAGGGCGCTGGTCCGTTCGGCGATCGCGGGCACACCGATGTCATCCAGCCAGTCGCACGCGGCTGCCCACGCATGGACCAGAGGCCACGCCCAGGGACCGAACTGAAAACGTTCTGCCGTCTCGTGTAGCTCAAACTGATCGGTCTCGAAATCCAGCCGACTCTCACTGCGCCCTCCTGGAAACGGCACGGGCAGATCACCAATTCGGCCTGGACTCACGTACAGCAGCCCGGCCGCATACGGCGAATACATCCACTTGTACGACAGCAGACCCGCGAAGTCGCATCCGGTATCGACCAGGTCGATGGGAAAGACCCCGCACGAATGCGCCATGTCGACGAAGCTCCAGGCGCCGGCTTGCCGCACCGAGTCGCACAGTTCTTTCACGGCCAAGCGGAAACCCAGGTCGGTCGTGACATGGCTGATCGCGACAAGCCGCGTCCGTTCAGACAGACAGGCCTCCAGAGCAGCCACCTGCTCGTCTGCCGTTCCATCAACCAACGGCATCTTGCGAATCACCACACCCTGCTGGTCTCGCATCGCCAGCACCGGCAAGAGCAGTGCGGCTTCCTCGTCGGTGGTCACCACCACCTCGTCACCCTCATGCCAGTCGATCCCGCGGAGCACGGTCAGAAACCCCTCGCTGACCCCGCGCATGACCGCCACCGATTCAGGTCCCACACCAAAAAACCTCGCCAGCGTCGCCCGCGTCCGCTCACGGCGGGGGTATTCCTCATCAGGGTGGACGATGTGCATCGGGCCGCGACGCAACAGCTCCTCCATCAATTGCGCATGCACGTCAGCTACCGGCCGAGGTGTAATGCTCACCCCGCCGTTTTGGAACCAGGTGTACTGCTCCAACGCCGGAAACTGGGAACGCACGGAAGACACATCAATCGGTTTCATCCTGAACACTCTCCACCGCACCGGGCTTGCCTGCAAGCCTCTCATCAAGCGACCATAGCCCAGACCGATCAGCCAACTCCCAGGACTGCCCCGTGAATCACGACAGACCCGACAGACGCTCGTTCTTGCAACAGGCTGCCGCCGTCGGCTTGACAGTGGGCTCCGGATCCTGGCAGCAGGCACTGGCGGCACCGGTGCCAAGTGCCGAGATCAAGGGATCGGTGGTGTCGGGCAAGACCCCCCTGGCCAACGTGCAGGTGTCGGATGGCAGACGAGTGGTGCTGACAGACGCATCCGGTGGATTCCGTCTCCGTGTCGGTCCCGACAGCGGTCCGTTCGTCTTCGTCACAACGCCATCGGATCATTGGACCGATTCGTTTTATCTCCCCACGTCTCGGGCCCTTCAAAAGGACCCGATTTTCCGATTGCAGCCTCGACAGCGCGATGCGTCACGACGCCTGGTCTACATGACCGACGTGCACCTGGGCGAGGGAAACGCGAACGAATCCTACAAGCGAATGCGTGCGACGATCGACGAGATCAACAGCCTCGATCCGCTGCCTGATGCCTGCTGGGTCGGCGGAGACATCTCGCTGGACCACAAGTCGGGTCCCCGTTACGTCGACCTCGTCAGCAGGCTCAAGATGCCCGTTCGTCATTCCGTCGGCAACCACGAGTTTCAGTTGTCCACGGGCGACCCACTCGGGAGTTTCCAGAAGTTGTTCGGGCCCACCCACTACTCGTGGAACATGGCCGGCGTGCACTGTATCACTCTCGACGGTTGTTTCCTGGATCCGATCGCCCGCGAACGTGGATTGGTGATTGGCCGATTCGGACCTCGTGAGCTCGCATGGCTGGCGGCCGACCTCGCCACGGTTCCCAAGAACATGACCACCGTGGTCGCCGTTCACATTCCGCTGCACTGCAACTACCCACCCCGCCGGGGCACCACGGCTGAAAACTCGCCTCAGTGGATCATCACGAACGGCGACAGCGCCATCGATCTCCTCAAGCAACACGATGTCCCCCTGGTCCTGCAGGGTCACCTGCATGAGAACCAGAGATCGGTGCGATCGGGCATCGAGTTCGTCGAGTCGGTCAGCGTGTGTGGCACCTGGTGGCGGGCGAAGAACGGTGAACGAGAGGACGCCACGAGCGGAGAACCACGCGGATACCGGATTGTCGACTGGGCGGGCAACCGCCTCTCGCACGCCTACCGCGGCAGTGCCGAATCACGAGTGGACGCGGCCGGTGAGATTGTCGGTCGCCCCACCAGGCTGCCCAGCAACCAGGACGCCAGGGTGATGGTCAACATCTTTGATGGCACCGATTCCACGCGCGTCGTTGCCCAGCTCGACTCCAGGACCGCCGTAACACTGCGACCCACCAACGCGGCTCGTCATTTTTCCAACCTGGTCGCCGCTCACCACTGGGGCTGGACAATTCCGGCTTCCCAGTTGGCTCCGGGCCGTCACGAGGCCAGGATCCGGGTCGAGGAACCGGGACGGCGGCCGACGAGCTTCACTCATCGATTCACAACATGATTTCCTCGCCAGGCGACAGGCCCGTCGCGGCCGGACCATCGACACTCAATTCAAAGCGTCTCGCCCGATGCGCGATGATCCTCACGCTGGGGATCTTCTCGATGGCCTCAATCGCCTCCGCGCAGTCCACGAAGGACTTCGAGCTCACACCGATCAACTACCACGCGAGGCAGGCCACAGATCGGATCGCCAGACTCCAGGACTCGCTCGACCGGGGCAAACGCAAACTGACCTGGTCAGCCCGACACGGATTCCTGCCAGATGTCCTCGGGGCTCTCAACATCCCGATTTCGTCCCAGGTCCTGGTCTATTCCAAGACCAGCGTCCAGGTCCGCCACATCTCTCCTCGCCGTCCCAGGGCGGTCTATTTCAACGACGATACCTACGTCGCGTGGGTGCAGGGAGGGGATCTGCTCGAGATCATCTCGATGGATCCACAACTCGGCGGAATCTTCTACACGCTGTCGCAACGGCCGGTGAAGGCACCTCGATTTCGACGAGATCGCGGACAATGCCTGCTCTGCCATGCCAACCGGCGGACAAATGACGTACCGGGTCCGGTCGTGCGATCGCTCTTCACGTCACCGTCGGGTCAACCGCACTTTGGGGCCCGGACGTTTGTCACCGATCACACCAGCCCGTTTTCGCAACGGTGGGGAGGCTACTACGTCACCGGAACCCACGGGGCGATGCGCCACATGGGCAATTCGGTGATTCCCCTCGACGTGCCGACCTCCGACTTCAACTACGACACTGGTGCCAATCTCACTTCGATCGACGGACTGGTTGATGCCGACGACTATCTCTCGCCTCACAGCGATATCGTCGCGCTGATGGTGCTGGAGCATCAATCGCGGATGCACAACCTGATCACGAGGGCCCACTTTGAAGCGGACACGGTCGACCACTATGACGAGCTCTACAACAAGGCACTTGATCGGCCCAGGGGATATCGCAGCGGCATCTCGAAACGCAGAATCGCCAGGGTGGTGAACGACCTGCTGAGATACCTGCTGTTCGTCGACGAATTCACCTTGCGGGAACCCGTCAGGGGTACGTCCTCGTTTGCAACGAATTTCGCTCGCCGCAGAACACACGCGGGTGCACAGAGCCGACTGAGACAGTTTGACCTTCGAAAGAGACTGTTCCAGGTTCCGTGCAGCTATCTCGTTCACTCTCCGTCGATGGCAGCGATTCCGGAGAGTCTGCGAGTGGAATTGGTGGTGAGGCTCAAGTCGATCCTGGATGCGAAGAAACCCGTCGAGGGATTCACGCGATTGAGCGATGCCGATCGGAAGACCATTCGTTCGATCCTGGACACGACCCGACCTGCCTGGTGGACACCGCCTCGTGAGACATCGAGCCAGGCCAAACCACCTCGCTAGCCCACCTCGGCCACCAGCCACTGCATGCCTCGACGGATCTCTGTCCGACGAAATGGCAATGCCCCTGGCTCGACCAGGTGGCAGACGATTCGGCCAGACGTATCCGGCCAGACCATGCCCAGGCTGAGGCCTTCAGCAAATTCGAGTGGCCATCCGGGCAGACTATCGAGCACAAAGTCGCAGTTGGCCCCGGCATGGCCTTCGGCGATCAGCGGTTGCATCACGCTCAGAAAGGACACCTGCTCAGGCCCCGACACATCATCGTTCGCCAGGCCATGGAACTGCCGCACGCCGACCTTCAGAGTGCGACCGGCACGGATCAACTGGTGCAGTTCACCCAGGTCCCCCTCAACTCGATTCCCCTCGGCATCATGCTCATACACCACTCGCCAGCGATCACACACGTACCAGCGATACACGCCGTAGGCGTACTGCTGCTGTTCATGGAACACCGACCCGTCGAGCATCCACTTCACGTGTGAGTAGGCCCCGCCGGTGTCGTAACGGAAAAAGCTGAAATACGGCTGGGGCGCGAGGTCACCGCGATGGGCATAGGAGTGATGGTGAGACATCAGCCCCGCAAACCTGTCGCCGTAACCGGAGTAGACCTGCTGGAAACAGAGAGTCTCGTCGTAGCCTCGGGCCTCCATGAACAACCGCAGGTCAGCCCCACGGCGTACCGCATCCGCCACGCGCGACGCGCTTCCACTGACGGCTTCGAGATCTGGCGACTGCTCGAGAGCCAACTCCCACTCGCCGGTCATCGCTCCAACTCCTTCAACTCGGCTCGGATCACTTCTTGGGTGGCTTCGGAGGCTCACCCTCGGACCACACCGCCTTCAAGAGCGCAAACACCTCGGGCTCAAACTCACGCAACTCGGCCCGCACGAATGGATAAAAGTCGTTGGTGTCGAAAAAGGCCTCTGTCATCTCGGCAAAGAACTCCTTGTGGTTCGTCAGGGCGTAGTGCCTGACCTGCCGGCCCCGGATGTGAAGCACCTTCTCGTACTTCTTGCTCGCCACGATCTTGTCCCACGCCTGGCGAATCGGACCGTATCCGAAACCGAGCACGCGATCGTGATAGGCATGAGCCAACTCGTGTAGCATCACCGCCGGCTGGTCATTGCTCCTGACCAGGTTGATCAGCCGCCGAGCGTCCGGGACGTGTACGGCCTTGACCATCTTCGGATCGTGGCCGTGGTCCCTGAGCCACTTGGCCCCCGGGTGGTACTGGCAGTTCTTCAGCGGGTGATCGAGGTCGACCCAGATCGGTACCTCGCGGAGGTGCTTCAACCGGCTTGGCGGAACCAACAGGGTGATGTCAAACAACTTGCCATCGATCATTCGCTTCACCTCATCGCCGACAGCCTTGTTCGGCCCTGCCAGGAGCCGCTTGTCAAACTGAAGCGTGAAGCCCTGGAGCTTGACCGGAGCATGCATGATGAAGCCCGTCTTGGGATCTCGGCCTGCTGAGGGCTTCCCCTGGCCCCGGTTGCGAGCCTTCGCCTTGATCTCGGCTCGCACCGCCGCCAACCGCTCCGGCCACCTGAACGTCGGGGCGAGGTCGGGATCGTAGTCTGCCAGGTGGTCCTTCAAACGCGTGACCGGCTTGGAGTAGACAAGCTTCGTGTCGCCAAAAACCTCCTCACACAACTTCGCCAGTCCGGCATCGTATTCCTGGAGTTCCTTCCGGGTGTCGACGTGGTTGTGGTCGTGATCCGGCGGACGGTTGTTGTTGAACCAGCTCTGCACCCCCTCTGCCCAGTATTCGTTCCGATTGGTGGACGCGTACTTGTTCTTCCAGAGCCCCCTGGCCATCGCCCGGTCGTAGGCTTGTTTCAGACGCGCATCAAACGTCTTGTCGATTCGGACCAGCCCGCGGAGGTGAATGTTGTGAGCGAATTCGTGAATCACGATGCACTCGGTGTCGTATGGGTCCCCCTTGTAGCCCAGCACGTTTTCCTCGGCACATGAGCAGACCGGGTCCTCACGTGAACCTCCCAGCCCCCGGGCACGAGCATCCCAGAACGACTTTGGCTTCAGGTGAGCGTATTCGGGAATCTGGCTGGTGAATTCGTTGTGACCGATGACAATCAACCGCGACCCGCTGTCGATCATGGCCTTCCGCACATCGGGTCGTTTCGCCAGCATCAGGTCCACCAGGTACGCCGCCTCCTTGAGCGCGTGGTCACTGACGCGGCCCGAAGCCACCACCGGGTAGCCGCTCGCCGAGGCGTATTTCTTGTAGAACGGATCGAGCTTCAGCTCGGCCGGAGGACGCGTGACAGGGTACTTGTCGCCACCTCGCACCTCGCGATTCACACCGCACACGAGCATCGGCAGTGACAGCAGAAAGATCCATCGATTGATTCCGGGCATCTGATCACTTTCAGCCAGAGCGATGAGCGGAGGGTCGTCGGGACGATCGCAGTTGGTCAGCAACATCGCCCGTGGTTTACCATCAGGTGGGTGCAGTCAGACCCCCCATTGTATCGACCTCGACGAAAGACGCGACGACGCGCACGCCGATGATCGTCGCACAACCCGATGACGTCCCAACAGCAAACCACCGATCAGGCTGTCGAACGGCGGACAGGCGCTGAGATTCCCTGCCCAGCACGACGCGCCCAGCTCCTGAGACGAATGGGATTCTTGCTGACGGTGCTGGTGCTGTTGGAGTCAGTCGGATGGGCCGCCGACCTTCTGCTCGACTTTCGACAGAAGCTGATCTGGCGACTCGAGTTGTCGGCCTTCGAATCTGAGGTGGATCAGCAGAGTTTGGACTCCGACCGAAGCTCGCCAGTATCTGCCCTCTTGATCCGCGACGATGACCCCGCACGCCTGCCCGATGAGCCCTACCGCGTCGGACGGACGACCATCGAGGACGCGGGGCCGTGGGTCCGGCTGAAGAGTGTCACACCGTCAACCTGCCCAGGCGACGCCGGACAACGCACGTTCGTTCTGGGCGGATCGGCTGCCTTTGGGTACCCGTATCGCAAGGAGGCCAGTTTTGCGGCTCTGCTGGATCGCCACAGCAGTCCAGCACCAAACCGGGTGCTCAACGCATCGCGAGTTGGAGCCAACAGCAAAGACCTGGTCCCGATCGCCCAGACCATCCTGGAACACTACTCGCCGAGGACGCTGGTGATCCTGGCTGGGAACAACGAGTGGTTCCATTGGCGACCGGCTCGCCCCGGAGGTGAGAGTCGTGAGACCGGCGGTACCAGTGATCCTGGTGCGACAGGATTCTCCGACACAGCTCGTCGCTGGCTTGTGGCGTTGTCTCACAGCCGAGCCATCGCGCTGGTGACCTGGGGTGCCGTGCGTCTCGTCGGGCAGACGGCAAAGCAAGCGGCACCTTTGCCAACACGGCAGGTGGACGGGTTCGTCGAGCACCACAGCCTCCAAGGTGTTGAGCATGCGATCGACAACCCACTCGGTCCTGACCGCTTTGATGCCACGACCTGGCCTCACATCCAAGAGGAATACCTGGACCGGTTTCGAAACAACCTGGAATCGATCGTCAACGACGCCACCCGTCGCGACGTTCGGGTGATTCTGCTGACGATGCCGTTCAATCACCGGCTGTCGCCCGCCTGGAAGCAGCGTCAGCCATTCGCTCGGTCACACGAACACCATGACACCATCGAACGTCTCATCCGGTCGTCTCTCACATCGCAAAATCAGGGCAGGCTGACGGAAGCGTTGGAGACCATTCGTGAGGCCATCGGTCTCGACCTGTCCTCTCCCATACCGCACTACATCGAAGCGACGCTGTTGCAAGCGCTCGATCGTCCGGAAGAGTCCCAGGCCGCGTACGGTCGATCGCGTGAGGCCATGGTCGGAAATCTCGGGTCGATCCTCAGCATCAACCGGGTGATTCGCGAGGTGGCGTCAGGGTCTCCGTCTGCCACGTTGATCGACATTTCCGAGATGTTCGAGGAGCACGGCCTCGAAACCCGCCGACCTTTCAACGCAGATCTGATTCACGACGATTGCCATCCAACTCCGTTGGGTCATGCGTTGATTGCTGAACAATTGCGACGTGTCATCGTTGGCGAACCACGGAAACGATGAATGACCGACCATCGGAGATGGAATTGCCTCAGGCCCGGTCGAAATCCCGGGGTGCGCTGCGCGACCTTGGGTTGGCCGCGCCACACCACCCACGATCCGCCTCGCACACGCAATTCGCGGCGATCACCGCACAACCGGCATCAACTCCACACCATCACGCGCCTTGTTGACCCGAAACCGCAACAGGAACAACGCATTGGGCGCCCGCCCGCTGGCACAATAGGGGAACAGGATCGAACCATCCTGCTCCAGGATGTATGACCCCGGGTATCCGTAGCTGCCAATGTCCAGCGGGAGATCCTTGGTCCAGGTCAGCCCGCCATCACGACTGATCCAGGCTCTCAGGTTGCGCCACGTGGCGAAGGCCACTAATGTGCCATCCTTCAGCACTGCCAGTTGAGGAGCCTTGAACTTGCCACTGGTGATGATGCGGGCTCCCGAGTCCTTCCAGGTGGTTCCCTTATCCCTGGAGTGAAACACCGCCCCATCGGGACGTGTCACCAGGACCAGTCGGCCATCCTTCAGTTCGGCGATCGCCGGTTCATCGATCGAGTTGTTCTCACGGACAATCCTGGCAATCACCGGCCAGGTCATGCCGTTGTCAGTCGATCGGCGGATGGCACCGTCCAGGAACTTACGGCCGCGAACCTGGTAATAGGTGGCCCACAACACGCTGCCATCGGACAGGCGCACCGGCCGGCCGCCGTGAGCACGCTCATAGAAGTTGCCCGGGCTCTTCAGACCTCGCGGCTGAGACCACGTCTTGCCATTGTCGTCGGAGTGGATCACGAATTGCTTGGTGTTGAGCCCGTCGATGTCCTTTTTGAAGCCCTTGGGAGCTTGGTTGTAGCCGTACCACGACGCCTGCACCCCGACCAGGCAAATCACGCGGCCGCTGGGGAGCGTCATCACCGCATGAGCGCCGTCGTCCAGACGGTGATCGAGAATCGTGAATGGCTTGGACCAGGTCTTTCCGCCGTCAGTCGACCGGCACGCCATGGTCCGACCACCCGTCGGTGCTTTGAAGTCCAACGGCCACCCGTCGGCTCGCCAATTCTTCGCCAGGGTCGGCTCGATCAGTCGAGGCATCGCAAACGAAGAATGCCAGTATCCGGAAGAATGCGTCATCAGCAGGTCACCGTTGGGCATCCGATCGATGCCACCGGGCCAGCCGATGAAGTCCCCGATCCCAGGGTACTTGTCGGGTCGGTTGTGACGAGCACCGGTCACCAGCAACCGGGCCTTTTGCAGCGGCAACGGAGCGGCCGCGCTGCCGGAAGAGACGAATCCTCCCAGCAGCACAGCAAGCACCACGCAATGACTGACGTGCGGCATTCCGAATCTGGTCAGCATATGAGATTCACTTTCCATGTCGTTGCCCCCCATGGCCTCACGGGCACCCGGCACCCGCTCTTCAGCTCTTGGGCAGATCCCTCGACAGCAGGTATTCGATCTCCTCGACGCGCACCGTGCGGTTGCGAGGGGGATCCATCCGGATGTCCAACCTGGTCCGCCCTCGCGTGACCGGCGGCTGATCAAAGACAAACACTGTCCCATTCCGCCTGGTCGGGGCCACCGGCTTGCCGTTGATGAAGAACTTGAGTGTCACATCGACCTTGGGCGAGAGTGAGGTTCTGACGATCAGCCGTCCTCGCCGGGGGTCTTCGGGCCCCGGTTCCGTCGGCACATTATCTCCGACGTGCCAGGTAAACGTCGATCGCTTGCCACGCTGGTCCAGTTCGGCCGGCAACTGCTTGTAACCCGTACCGACCGGCGTCTTTTGACTCATCTCTCGCGTCACGAAATAGTGCTGGTCGGTGCCGGCCAGCTTGGCATGATCGTGGATTTCGTTGAGCGCCTGCCGCTTGCCGCCGGTAAACGGAAACTGACCGTGGCAGTCGTAATTGAACAGATAGATCGCATCGACGCCCCGGTCCCAAAACGAGGCGGCACCAGCCCGCAGGCGTTCCAGCGATGCATTGGTGATACCCTGTTGCCCGGGCTTGATGTAGCCACGGATGTAGTACTCGAGTCCCCCGGCCACCTGGCAATCGGTCTTCTGCGCCAGCGCGACAAATTCCTCGACTGGAGCGGTCATGTCGAGATACCCACCGGCCATCGGCACGACCATGTCGACCAGGTCGTCTCGGATCCAGCGTGGAACGTCGAGTCCCTGCTGAAGGCACTGCTTGATGCTGGTGGGAACGCGGACCACCAGCCTGAGCGTCTTCTCGCGTTTCCGACCGAGGTCATCCAGCATGACCCGGATGCGGCGCACCAGGTCAGTCATCAGGTCACGACCCCGGGTCTCTTCACCCCGCCTGAAAAACAGCCCGCTTCTGAGAAAGTCGAGCTCGAAGCCATCGACATCGGCCACCGTGCACAACTCGGTAATGATCGTCAGCTTTCGGTCGCGGACCTCGGCCTTGGCGTAATCCATGGCCCACGAGTGAGTGTAGGGATGCGTGTACCAATTCGGGATCGCCTTGCCGATCAGCAGGTGCTGCCGCTTTCGTTCCCAGGCACTGCGGAGGCTCGGCCAGAGATCAATGTAGTCCTTGTGAACGTCGTTCATGCGCAGCGACGGGATGAACATCAGCCCATTCCGATGAGCTCTCTCTTGCCAGATGACCATCGGGTCGAGTTTCTGTTGGACGAGCGAGCGGACGTTGCCGGCCACGCGCTTGAAGTACTTGTCCTCGAACTTGCCATCCGGGACCTGGCGTCCGTCATAGGGCTCGGCACTCTTGAGCGGAAACCAGAACTGGTCGTCACTGAATTGCGGACACGGGAGGAACGCATCGACAGCGGTGCCGGGGAGATCGTCGAGGACGCGAGTCAGGTGCTCGGACTTCATCGGAGGGTCAAACCGATAGAAGACCGGAGTGCCACAATCGCTGTTGAGCCACAACTTCGGCGGCCAGGCGGGCGGAGCGCCGTCTGCCGGCGCGCAGAACCAAAGGACCAACAGGGCTGCCAAACCGCGCCATGTCATCGCTGCTCTCCGTGACACTCTGATCGCGTCGGTGCGAAGCCACAGACTAGCCACGATCGCACCTCGTTCGAAAGTCCAGCGGGATGAGAAGTCACAGGAGGAATTGGCCACCCGCTTCGGTGGCATTCGCCTTCGCCGGTGATTATTCTCCGTTGACCTTTTCGGTCCCTTCCAGCCTAAGCGGGGTGGGGCTTTCCGGGCGTGCTCAATGAGTCTCTCGTGGAGCACGTTTGGGCGTCCTGATTGCTCGCGGTTGGTACGCTGTTTGCGGTTTTGGAAGGGAGTTGAGAAACACGGTGTTTTTGCCGTGTTTTTCCTCGATCTGCCCGAAGGATTGGCAGATTCGGATTGGGACTGCCCGATCCGAAGCAACGGGCTTTGTCGCCAGGGATTGGCGCCCAAACGTGCCGCGCGGGAAGGCGGCGGTAAGATTGACCACTGTGATCTGGATTCCACCAGGGGCCCCCCGGCCAGATCCGCATGAGACTCGGAAGGAGAGGACCGAAGAATGAGTTACAAGTTGGAGTACATCTGGCTCGACGGATACATGCCCGAGCCGTCTCTGCGTAGCAAGACGAAGATCGTCGACGATGAGCCTGGCGACGTCGCGGACTGCACGGACTGGTCTTTTGACGGCAGCTCGACTGAACAGGCCGAGGGGCATTCGTCTGACTGCCTGCTGAAACCGGTTCGCATGATTCCCGACCCGGAGAGAAGAGACGCCTCACTGGTGCTCTGCGAAGTGCTCAACGCCGACGGTTCCGTCCACGCCTCGAACATCCGTGGGACATTCGAGGACGATGAGGACTTCTGGTTTGGGTTCGAGCAGGAATACACCATCATGGAAGGCAGCCTCCCGCTGGGGTTCCCGCCGGATGGCTACCCGGGACCACAGGGTCCCTACTACTGTTCGGTCGGCACCGGCAATGCCGCCGGTCGTGACATTGTCGAGAGCCATCTCGATTCCTGCCTCGATGCCGGACTGGGCGTCTCGGGGATCAACGCCGAGGTGATGAAAGGCCAGTGGGAGTACCAGCTGCTCGGCAAGGGCGCCAAGGCGGCCGCCGATGACCTGTGGCTTTCCCGATACCTCCTGCACCGCAACGCCGAGGCCTACGGCGTGTGGATCTCGCTGCACCCCAAACCCATCAAGGGCGACTGGAACGGCAGTGGCTGCCACACCAACTTCTCCAACACCGCCATCCGCGAGGAGGGGGGCGAAGAACTGATCACCTCGATCTGTGAGAAGTTCAAGGCCGAGCACGAATCGCACATCGGCGAGTACGGGTCGGATAACGACCAGCGGCTCACCGGTCTGCATGAGACGCAGTCGATCGACACCTTCAGCTATGGTGTCAGCGACCGCGGCGCATCGATCCGGATCCCTGTCGGAACCGTCAACGACGGCTACAAGGGGTACCTCGAAGACCGCCGCCCGGCGTCCAACATGGACCCGTACCGAGTCGTCAAGCGGATCGTGTCGACCGTCAACGGCTAGGACGGTTCGCCAGCGGCTGAATGCACCACGGCCGGTTCCCCTCAACGGGGAGCCGGCCGTGTTTCTTTGACGGACCGAATGACGTGGCGAGGATCACTTGGCCGCCGCCGATCCCTTCCCCCACGCCGGCTCACGAAGTTGACTCTCCCAAGCGCTGGCCGCCTGGACCAACTCGGCCAGCTTCTTCGGGTGCGCGGGCCCCACGTCGCTCGATTCCGACAGGTCCCTCCCCAGGTGAAACAGCATCGGCGTGCTACCGGTGACCTGCCGATTGTGGACCATCTTCCACGACCCACGGCGTACAGCGATCGGCCCCTTCGAACCACCACCTCGCCAATACAGAGTTCGCTCGGGCAACATCGACCGTTCTCCCGTCATTCTTGGCAGCAGGTTGATACCGTCGAGCTTCCAAGCGGACTCGGTCTTGCGGCCTGACATCTCAAGAAACGTTGGCAGAAAATCCAACGAGATCACCGGATCATCGATCACCGAACCAGGCCGGATGCGGCCTGACCAGCGCATCGCACATGGAACCCGAATCCCCCCTTCAAATAACTGTCCCTTCCTGCCGCGGAGAGGCTGATTGTTGGCACCGGTCTTGGTCTGACCGCCATTGTCATTGGTGAAGATCACGAGAGTGCGGCGGTCCAGATGGTGCTTCGTGAGGCAATCCAGCACCTTGCCGACATTCTCGTCCAGGGACACGATCAGCCCGGCGTAGCGGCGGCGGATTCCCGCTGGAATCTTCGACAGGGCAGCCAGGTGCTTCGGTTTGGCCTGCAATGGCCCATGCGGTGCGGTGAACGACACGAACAGGAAAAACGGCTCGTCGGCGTGATCCGAGATGAACTGGCACGCCGCATCGCCCAGTCGATCGGTCACGTAGCCGCTCTCTGGGGTCGGACGGCCATTCTCCTGGATCACGCGATGACGGGTCGGCTTCTTGTAGGGAAAATAGCTCCGCGATCCCTGCAGGCAACCATAAAACCAGTCAAAGCCGCGTCTGTTGGGATGGAACGCCGCTGGATACCCCAGGTGCCATTTCCCAACCAGTCCAGTCGCGTATCCGGCATCAGCCAGTCGTTTCGCTCCAAACGTCTCGGACAACGGAAGGCCCGACTTCATGTACCCGGGTGGAATGTTGTTGTCGTGACCGAAGCGTTGCTGGTAGCGACCGGTCATCAACCCCGCGCGAGACGGTGAACAGACGGCCCCCGACATGTAAGCCGACGACAGCCGCACACCGTCTCGAGCGATCGAGTCAATCCGAGGTGTCAGTCGCTTCAGATCATTTCTGGCATGAGGCTGAAAGCCGAAGTCGGCAAAGCCGGCGTCGTCGGCAAATAGCACGACGATGTTGGGACGTTCAGCGGCACGCACAGCGGGCAACCCGGCAACGTTGCAGCAGATGGAGGCCGCGAAGACAAGCAGGACCGAGCGGGCCATGAACCCTGCCTTTCCTTTCGTCACATGGATTGCGAGACGATAGCCTCTCAGCGAACTCGCCCGGTCATGACACCCTGGATCTCGCTGGGAGTCAGGCCACGTCGGTAAACGCGGACGTCTGAGAGCATGCCGTTGAAGTGATCATGCTGACCGCGGCCGACGGTCAGCCGCACGCGATTGCTGAGATCAAAGCGAGACGGATCAAAACGTGAGGATTCGCCCGCTTTCTTGCCGTTGATATAGAGCACCAACCGGTCCTTCTCGCGCACAGCTCCCAGGTGCACCCAGCCGGATGGCAACTCTACGTCCGATGTGACGCTCTTGCCCGCCTCGATCGACTTGACCCGACCCGACGGCAGTACGCCGGCAAAGAGGCGACCCCGGTACACCGCCATCGACCAGGCCCGTCGATATCGCACGTTGGGCGTCGTGTCAATTCGCCCCAACGACGTCCATTTCGTTCCGCCGTCAAAACGAAAGACCTCACCCAGGGGAAGCGTGCCCGAGTACATCATGCCGTTGTAGACTGCCAGTGGCATCGACTCCTTCTCCATCGCCAGGCGTCCGGCAAACGTCCACTTTGTCTTGTCGCCATCGCGTTCCATGCGAAACACGCTACCGGTCGGCCACGTGCTGACATACAGGTCTCCCCGGTAAACGGTGAACCCGTAAGTCTGGGTGTTCTCGCCCACCACTCCGAGGTGCGCCCAGTCCTCACCGTCGTACCGGTACACGCCCGCTTCGTCGAAACCGCTGGCATAGATCGCCCCGTTGTAGACCGCCAGGCTCTCGACCCGTTTCCCCTCAAACGTGCCACAGTTGGTCCACTTCGTACCGCCGTCATAGCGGTAGAGTCCGGGAGAGTACATCGCCGAGACGTAGAGCTTGTTGCGGAAGACCACCGACCCATAGAGCGCCTCGGCCTCTCCGAGTTTGCCGACGAATTGCCATCTCTTGCCGCCCGCGTATCGGTAGACCCGGCCTCCCTTGTTCAGATTCGGCGACTCGGGAAGCGAGGATCCGGCCAGGCGATACTTGGACGTGCCGGCGTAGATTTCACCACCAAAGCTGCACAACGTCGAAACGGCATTGCAGGTGTCGGGAGTGCCCATGTCGATCCACCCGGCCTTGCCGTCAAAGCGATAGACATGCCCGGCTTCCTTCACACCGGGCTCGCACGTGCCCGCGTAGAGTTGTCCCTGGTGCACGAGCAGGCTGAAGACGTACATGTTGTTGCCGGGGCGGCCGTGGTCTGTCCACGTCTTCTCCAACACACCGTTGTCGATCCCAAATTGGACCTGCCGGTAATTCGACGACGTGTTGGTCACGCCGACGTTGTTCTTGATCGACAGCTGAAACCCGGTTCGGCGGCCGGGATCAAACTTGCTGACGACATCCCCGATCACGTCGTCAAGTGACCGCGACGTGTGCACCCAGGCCGTCACAGAAAACGGCTTTGCCGCCGGATTCAGTTCCTGGCTGGCCGGCGCCGTCAGCACACCCGTACGGCCGTCGAGCCGCAGACCACGACGTCCTGACTGCTCGGCAAAGCTGGCACCGACAGATTCCAGGTGCAAGGCATGACCAGACGAGTCCTTCGCATCACGATCAAGCAACCAGGACGCTGCCGGCTGTTGAGCGACGCCAGGCTCCGGACCGCACAAGGCGGACAGAGCCAGGCACGCTGTGAGTTGAATGGACAGTCGCCAGGAATTCGGCTTGAAGATCATGGTCCCATTTCCCATCTGAATGCGTAGCCTCTTCTGCCCAAGATACACGCATCGCTCGAAATTCTCCTTGCCGGACGCTGGTCGTGCCTCGATGCCGAGCATCTCCTCACATGCAGCGAAACCTCGAGCCCCTTTCGGGGTTTGATTCCCTGCTGAGATCCGCAAAAATCGCCCCCCTCGCTCAGAACCCCTGCCGCTCATCAACCACGCCAAAGACCCGATTCACATGCCTCGACCCTGTTTCTGCATTGTTGCGATTGTCCTGATGGTCACCGTCTGCGTGGCCTGGCTGCCCATGGACGCCGCCGACACGTCCGCACGACAGCGTCCCAAGAATGTTCCGGAAACCAGTTCCGACCAATCGCCTCGGTTTACGCGGGCCATCGGCCAGACGATCGCTGACTTCGTTCTGCCGGATCACAAGGGCATCAAGCGAGGCCTCGCGGACTGGAAGGACGCGAAGGTCCTCGTCGTCTGCTTCATGGGAACCCGTTGTCCGATTGGAAATGCCTACGTCCCCACGCTGCTCGATTTGCAGAAGGACTACCGGGCGCAGGGTGTCCAGGTAATCGGCATCAACCCCAACCTGTCAGACAGTGACAAAGACATCGCGTCCCACGTCGAAAAGTACCAGGTTTCATTTCCCGTCCTCATCGACCCGCAACAGGTGGTCGCCGACCAATTTGACGCACGGCGGACGCCGGAGGTTTTTGTGCTCGATCACCGCCGCGTCGTTCGCTACCGAGGACGGATCGACGATCGGTTTGGCTACCTCTACAAACGCGCCAAGTCGCGGCGGCAGGAACTCAAGGTCGCGATCGACGAGGTGCTCGCCGGCAAGACCGTCTCGGTCGCTACCACTGATCCGGTCGGTTGCCTGATCACGCGCGAGAGCCGATTGAAAGCCCAGGGCACGATCACCTATGCCCGCCACGTCAGCCGGATTCTCCAGAACAAATGCGCCGAATGCCATCACGCCAACACCGCCGCACCATTTGGACTGACCAGCTACGACGAGGCGAAGAACTGGTCGAGCACGATCAAGGAAGCGGTCGTCCAGCGGCGGATGCCGCCATGGCACGCCGACCCGCGGTATGGCCATTTCAGCAACGACATGAGGCTGACTCAGCAGGAGATTGACACGCTGGTCGGCTGGGTCGACGCCGGAGCACCGATGGGAGACACGTGCGACCTGCCCGAGAAGCGTGAGTACGGCGACGGCTGGGTCATCGGCAAACCGGATGCCGTATTCAAGATGCCGAGGGAGTACACGGTCCAGGCCCGCGGAACGGTGAAGTACCAGTACTTTGTCACGCCGACCAACTTCAAACAGGACATGTGGGTGCAGGCTGCCGAAGCCCGGCCCGGCAACCGCTCGGTCGTGCACCACATCATCGTCTACTACCGAAAGCCCGGCACGCGTCGTCGGCGCGGACTCGCGTCGATCGTGGGAACGGCACCAGGTGAGGATCCCGAGATCTGGCCGGTGGGAATCGGCAAGAAGATCCCGGCCGGATCTGAACTGGTCTGGCAGGTGCACTACACGCCGACGGGCAAGCAGGAAGTCGATCGGTCGGAGCTCGGACTGATCTTCTGCAAGACGCCCCCCAGGCGAGCCGTGAGAGGAAAAGCCGCGATCAACGTCTTCTTCCGGATTCCACCAGGCGCAGGCAACCACCGGGTTGTCTCGAGCACGCGATTTTCACGAGACGCCGAGCTGCTGTCGCTGATGCCGCACATGCACCTCCGCGGGAAGGACTTCCTTTATAGAGCCCATTATCCCGACGGAAAAAAGGAAATCCTGCTGAGTGTCCCGAGCTACGACTTCAACTGGCAGCATCGCTACCGGTTTGCCAAGCCGCTGCGAGTCCCCGCCGGAACACGTGTCGAGTGCGTCGCTCACTTCGACAACTCGAAAGACAACCCGGCCAACCCGGATCCGAAACGCATGGTCCGCTGGGGCGATCAGACCTGGGACGAGATGATGATCGGCTTCATCAACTACGTGGATGCACCTCGAGCCATCAAACGCTAAACGTGTGATCCCCGTGACGTGTCAACGAATCACACCGGCGACTCCCAACACCTGGGAGTTGGGCACCGAATTCCCAAAGTCGGCGAATCGATCCAGCGTCCAGACGACCTTTCGGGTCCTGGGATCAACCTCGACCACCAACGGGTTTTTCGGCCCGGCGTGGCAGTTGCCAATCACGTAGTTGCCATTGGGCAACACCTCGAGAGTCGTGACCCACGCCAAGGTGATCCCGGGCAGATCATCCTGTTCCAGCTTCCAGGCAATGGTCTTGCCAGGTGTCACCTCGAGCACGCTGTGCCCGTTCCCGGTTGCAATCAGCGTGTTGCCGTTTTTCAGCCTCACGGCACCAAAACACTGGTTGCCCCACGCCTCCGGCCCGTGGCCGCCGCGTCGAGGCTTGCCGAACAATGGCACGTCGTATTCCCAGACCACCTTGCCCGACTTGCCGTCGTACTCGCGAACCGCCCCGTCACCCTCGTGGCAGACCAGGTAGTTGCCGGTCGCGATCTT
>MDTE01164456.1_pt1 | contig 46472 bp, 53 predicted proteins | sample 811231 | NCBI WGS metagenome assembly MDTE01 (sample SAMN05326651, study PRJNA326480) | marine metagenome | isolation source: seawater | place: Indian Ocean: Red Sea | collected 2010 | reverse complement strand
CACAAAAATTAGTTACAAGTCACTTAAGATTGGTAGCAAAAATTGCTATGGGATACAGAGGTTATGGATTGCCATTATTTGATCTTATTTCTGAGGGTAATTTGGGACTCATTCAAGCAATAAGAAAATTTGACCCTGATAAAGGATTCAGACTAGCAACTTATGCTATTTGGTGGATAAGAGCATCTATCCAAGAATATGTTTTACATAGTTGGTCTTTAGTTAAAATAGGAACTACAGCAGCACAAAAAAAATTATTCTTTAATTTAAGACGCCTTAGGAATCAACTAAAGAAATATGAAGAGGGCTATTTGACAAATGATCAAATAAAATCTATTTCTGAGGATCTCGGAGTTACTGAAGACGAGGTAAAACAAATGGAGGGTAGAGTTTTTCACCAAGATTTCTCTCTTAACACTCCCCTGAATGACGAAAATGAGTCTGAATGGATTGATCAACTTGAAGATGAAAATATTGACACTATTCAAAATGTTGAAAAAAAGGATGAATTAGATAAAAGAAAATCACTTTACAATAAAGCAGTAAAAAAGTTGGATCCTAGAGAATTAGAAATATTAACAGCTAGGAGGCTTACCGAAGAACCAAAAACTTTAGAGGATCTAAGTCAAAAATATTCAATTAGCAGAGAAAGAGTTAGGCAAATTGAAAATAAAGCTATAAAGAAGCTTCAAGATGAAATTAAATTGATATCTGAAACAAAGTTAATTACTAAAAAATAATTTATTTCAATAATGTTTGATTTCTCTCTGGTCCGATAGATATAATTTTTATAGGAATTTCTAAATATTCTTCTAAATATTCAATATAATTTTTTAGATTCTCAGGTAGGTTGCTATAATTATTACTATCTATTTTTCCCCAGCTTGGGAATACAATAAAATCATTGTCATTTAACTTACAGGAGTTTAAATACTCACTATCGCTAAAATTAATTTCTTCATAGAATTTGCCCTGGTAGCTTTTGCAAACTTTTATTTCATTTAAGTCATTTAAAACATCTACTTTGGTAATACATAGTTCATTAACTCTATTAATTTGACAGCTATACTTTAAAGAAACTAAATCAAGCCAACCGCATCTTCTCTTTCTTTTTGTTACAGTTCCAAACTCCACACCTTTTTTGGCAATATAATCACCAATACTATCAAATAACTCAGACGGGAATGGGCCATTACCAACGCGAGTAGCATAAGCCTTAAATATTCCAATTGTCTCATAATCCAACTGTAATCCAGATCCAATTACAATATTAGATGAAATAGTGTTAGAGGAAGTTACAAAAGGATATGAACCATGATCTAAGTCGAGCAATGCACCTTGAGCTCCTTCAAATAAAATTTTTTTATTATAAAATTCATTTTTGATAAAGTTATTATCTCTAATTAAATTTTTTATTTCATTATATAGTTGGGATAAAACCTCTAAGTTTTCATCAATTTCTATTGGTTTTTCATCAAATGCAACCAGTATCGGGTCATAAAATTTTTTTAAAGAAAGTAATTTTTCTTTTAAAACTGATATGTTACTCAAATCATAAAGCTTTATACTTTTTCTTCCGACTTTATCTTGGTAAGCAGGGCCAATACCTTTGGCTGTAGTTCCGATCTTACTTTGACCAAGAAGTATAGATTCATTGATTTTATCTAATTGCTTATGGTAATTTAAGATTAAAGGAATGTTTGAAGATAAAAATATTTGAGGATTTGAAATTTTTTTACAGATTTGCTTATATTCATTAACAAAATGCTCAAGATCTAAAACGATTCCTTGCCCTAAAAAACAAAATTTACCTCTAATAACACCTGATGGTATTAAATTCAATTTGTATGTAGTATTTTCAACGATTACAGTGTGACCTGCATTATTTCCTCCTTGATATCTTACTACCAAATCAAAATCTTCAGATAAAAAATCTACAATTTTTCCTTTACCTTCATCTCCCCATTGTAATCCTATAACAGCTTTGTTCATTAAATTAAGTCTACTAAGTTATCGATATTACAAGAAAACCCAAATCCATTAATCTTTTTACTATTTTGTTTATGTTGATACCCACCACCTTGAGCTAATATTTTTTTAGTTTTACGGGAATAAACATAAAAAAATATATCTTGATGATAATCTTTTGAAAAAAAATTTTTTTCTAAGTTTAATGCATATTCAAATTTACTATTTTTCTTAAAAATATTTGTGTATTTTCTAATATTATTTTTGGTAGCACTTAAATCTAATAAAAATTTTTTTTTAGTTTTAATTTTTGGATCAGTAAAAATAAAAATAAAATCTTTTTTTAAAAATTTCGAAAAAATTTTTTCTAAAATTTTTATTACTACTTTAAATGACTCAAGTTTAGCACAATTTATAATCTCAACACCGTGCTGTCTGTATTGTTTTAATTTATTATTAACATTATCTTCTTTAAAAATATCACCCATGTAATAAAGATAATGTTTAGAGTCAAAATCATGTGTTAGGACAGTTTTAATTACTTGTCCTGTAATATCAGAACGTAAAAGAATATCTGATGAATTGTTTAATTCTTTATTTTCAAGGACAGACGTAAAAATACGAGAAAATTTTTTATCTTTTGATAATATAGAGGTAAAGTTATTATCCAAAAATTCATATTTTATTGCTGTTTTAGAATATTTTGTATCAAATGAATTAACAAGCATCTGTAATAATCTTAATTATATTTTTTCTTAATTTTCTTAAGTCAGTTACTTTTATATTTCTTTTATCATATTGCAAGTTTACTCTCAAAATTGGCTCCGTGCCTGATGGGCGTATATTGAAATAAAGTTTTTGTTTATTTAATAATACTTGCAAATTACGGTATATATTTTGTTCATTTTGATAGAATTTACCTTTATCAATTTTTTGATTAATTTCTAGAGAATCTAATAAGACAATACCCTTTTTTAATTCAGATAATTTTTTCTTCTCTTTTATCAAAATTGATAAGACTCTAATAGCTGTTGTCATACCATCTCCAATCAATAAATCATCTTTAAAGATAAAATGACCAGATGGTTCAGCACCAAAAAAGTATTTATTTTTATTGATTTCTTCAAGTATATTTTTATCACCTACTTTAACTCTTTTTAATTTTAAACCTAATTTTTTTAAAGCATCGTCTAATCCAAAATTGGCAATTTCATTTGTTACTATGGTTGAGCCCTTTTTTAATAATTTATTTTTTATATAAAATTTCGAAATTAAGAAAATTATCTCTTCACCTCTTGTGATATTTCCTTTTTCATCAATAAAAATAACTCTATCTCCATCTCCATCAAGACATATACCTAAATCGCTCTTTTTCTTTTTTACTATCTGAGAAGCTTTTTCTGGAAATAATGAACCGCATTTATGATTAATATTTGTACCAGATGGTTTGTCGCCTAAAGTATTTAGACCAATGCCCATTTCAAATAATACCTCTGGGGCCACTTTGTAAGCTGCACCATTAGCACAATCTAGAACAACATTTATATTGCTATAATCTAAATCTTTATCAAAACTTCTTTTTAAGGCCTCAGAATATCTACCAATAGCATCTTTTAGTCTTATCGCTTTTCCATAATGGGCTTGATTAATTTTGAAATTATCAAAATCATAATTAAAAAAATAATCTTCAATTTTTCTTTCATCCTCAGATGAAATTTTAAAACCCTGGTTAGAAAAAAATTTTAAACCATTATCCTGATAAGGATTATGTGAAGCAGTAATCATAACCGAAAAATCAGCTCTTAAAGATCTTCCTAAAACAGTAAGGGCAGGAGTTGGAAGAGGTCCTACAAGAATTACATCAATCCCCATAGAAATAAATCCAGCTGTTAATGCTGGTTCAAATATGTAGCTAGATAGTCTCGTGTCTTTATTAATTACTACTCTTGAAATAGAATTCTTTTTTTTTAATACTATAGAGGAAGCTTTAGCGAGTTTTAATATATTTTCAGCGTTTAAAGGATATTTCCCAACCTCTCCTCGGATTCCATCAGTACCAAATAGTCTCATAATGGTTATTAATTATTAAATAACTAGTTAATTGGGAAGTGGAAAGTTTTGATCTTTTGTAAATGAAGGTAAAGGACCTTTTGAGGGATTCTTATTTTCAGTATCAGGAATATTGCTTGAACCATCTGAGGAGAAATCATCATCGCGCTTAGGTTTAATGCCTTTAAGAAGATTCTTAATTTCTTCGCCAGTTAAAGTCTCATATTCTAGTAAACCTTTAGCTATAGTATGAAGATCTTTTATGTTTTCATTTAATATATTTCTAGCTCGAGTTTCTGCATCTTGAACCAATCTAATTACTTCCTGATCAATAATTCTTGCCGTTTCTTCAGAAATATTTTTAGATTGGGTAACTGAGTGTCCTAAAAAAACCTCTTCTTGGTTACCAGTATAACGAACTCTTCCTAATTTTTCACTATATCCCATTTGTGTAACCATTGCTCTTGCCAAATTAGTTACTTGTTGAATATCGCCAGCAGCTCCTGATCCAATTTTTTCTGGGCCAAAAATTAACTCTTCTGCTATTCTTGCAGCTACAGTAACTACCAATTTGTCTAAATATTCATCTTTTCTATGAATAACCTTATCCTGCTCAGGAACACTCATCACAAACCCTAAGGCTCTACCAGTCGGTATAATTGATGACTTGTAAATGGGATCTGCATGTTTACAGTGCAGATTGGCTAAAGCATGCCCAGCTTCATGATAAGCAATCACTTCTTTTTCAGAGTCAGAAATAATTTTAGATTTATTTTGTGTTCCTAGCATTACTTTATCTTTAGCTTCTTCAAAGTCATCCATGGTAACTATCTTTTTATTTTTTCTTGCTGCTATAAGAGCTGCCTCATTAACAATATTAGCCAAATCAGCACCAGAAAAACCTGGGGTAGACCTTGCTATTGCAATAGTCTTAACAGACTGATCCATTTTGATTTTTTTAGTATGGACTTTTAATATTTTATCTCTTCCAATTATATCAGGTGAAGGCACAACAACTTGTCTGTCAAATCTACCTGGCCTTAAGAGGGCTGGATCTAATACGTCTGGTCTATTAGTTGCAGCAACAATTATCACTCCCTCGTTTGCTTCAAAACCATCCATTTCAACTAAAAGTTGATTTAAAGTTTGCTCTCTTTCATCGTTTCCACCTCCAAGACCTGCACCCCTATGTCTTCCTACAGCATCTATTTCATCTATAAAAATTATACAAGGAGCGTTCTTTTTTCCTTGTTCAAACATATCTCTGACGCGACTTGCTCCAACACCAACAAACATCTCTACAAAATCAGAACCTGAAATTGAAAAGAATGGTACTCCAGCCTCGCCGGCTATTGCTCTTGCAAGGAGAGTTTTTCCAGTACCGGGTGGTCCGACTAGTAGGGCTCCTTTTGGGATTTTTGCACCAAGTTTTTGGAATTTATGAGGGTCTTTCAAAAATGAAACAACTTCCTCTAATTCTTGTTTAGCCTCATCTATGCCAGCTACATCACTAAAAGTAACTTTTTGTTTATTTTCATTAAGTAACTTAGCTTTGGAGCGACCAAAACCAAGGGCTCCACCGCCCTTTCCAGATTGCATTTGTCTCATAAAAAATATCCAAACTCCAATAAGTAGAAGCATTGGGAACCATGAAACAAATATACTTAACAAAGGGTGCATACCAGTTTGTTCAGGCTTAGCATTGATAGATACATTATTTTGACTAAGAGTCTCAATTAGATTTGGGTCTCTTGGAGCATAAGTTGAAAAATTCATACCATCCATAGTTTGGCCATAGATGTTATTGCCTTGAATTTCTACCGATTTAATTTCACCATTTTGAGCTTTTTCTAGGAGTGTAGAATATGTATAAGTTAGAGAAGAATAATCTCTTTGAGAGTTTTTAAATATATTAAATAAGCCTAATAAAATAAGGCTAATTATTACCCAAACAAAGATATTTTTAGAAAAGTTTTTCATATACTTAATATAGTCAAAGTTATATACGTTTAAAGCCCTAGTTAAGATTTAAAAACATTTTTTTATTCAAAATAGTAATATTTCCACCAAAAACTGACTTTTTTTTGAAGTTTGGCTCAAAATTAGCAATAATAGCTATAAAATTTAAAATATTTTTTAACCTAACGTTTTTCTTAGTTCTACTAAAATGATCATTATAAAACGAATGAACTACTAAATTTTTTAAAGTGTCATTCAAACAATTAAATTGATTTGAGAAAATTTCGAATTTTTTTTTATTTATTCTCTTAAAGTAGTTATGATGGATATAAAAAATTTTATTAATATTGTCGTATAAAACTCTTTCATTAGTCACTTGTTTTGAAAATTTGATATTTTTAAGAAAATTTCTTGTTTTATTACGAGTATAATCTAACTCAAAATTAGATCGGTCTTCATACCAAATGATTTTATTTTTAATTGCATAATTTTTTAATTGTTTTTTTGTATAATATGTCAGGGGCCGGTGATAATTCAAATTACCAATTTTATTACTAAAAATATTAGAAAGTCCATATATTCCAGATTGTTGTAGCCTTCTTATAAAAAATGTTTCATTTAAATCATCAAGATGATGACCTAAAAATATTTCAGTGATTTTATTTTTTGACGAAATTAATTTGATTATTTTTTGACGTAATAATCTTGACTGTTCTTGAAATCCATTTTTAATATTTTTTAAATTTAGTATTTTTATAAATAATTTATTTTTGGGTATCTTGTAATATTGAACAAAATTGCTAATTTCATATTTACTTTCAATTCTTTTTTTATGGTCAAAGATAATAAAAAATATATTTTCTTTTTTAAAGAAATTTGAATTTGAGATTAATTTATATAAAATAGTACTATCTAATCCACACGAAATGGATAATAGTATTTTTTCATTTCCTTTAAAATTATTAAGTAAGTAGCGATTAAATTTTTTTTGAATCAATACTTATTTTAATTAATAAATAAATCCACAATCTTTTTCTTCTTGTAAATTTTTTGAGTCTTCAATTAATTTTGAATTATTAATAAATAAATCAGAGAAAATAATTTCTTCAAGTATGAGACAGCCGTTCTCTTGGTCACCAATACTGAATAAAGACTTACCTAGCCAAAAAAAATTCTCATCTCTTTTATGGGAAATTTCACTTAAATCTTGATGTCTTTTTCCAAAGTAAATTACAGAATTTTTTACTTCACCCATGTCATAATATATACGCCCTAATAAATAATAGGCATCAGCTAGCACATTATGGTTTTTAGTTTCTGATTCTACTATAAGCATTAAACTCTCAATAGCTTTTTTATTTTCAAGACTGGCAAGGCTTAATTTTGCTATTTGCATTTGTTCAACTACATCAATTTTAGGTTTATTCATCTCTATTTCTCTCTGCTCCAATAATTCATCTAAATCTGCTATTGTAGCTAATTGTTCTTCTGAAGGTTCAGTAATAATTATTTTTTGTTCATCAAGGGTCGATATTGTAAGTTCACCCAAAACTTTATCCTGGTCTTGTTTATTAACTTCATTCTCATTATGTTCATTTTCAGGTAAAATTTCTTCCTCTAAATTTGATAAGGTCATTTGGCCTAAAATCTGATTATCATTTGACTTTTCAGAAACTATTTTTGAAGAACTCTCTTCGATATTTAGTTCTTCTGAAGGTTCAGAGAAGGCTTTGTCTTGGAACTTTGGAGAGGTATATATTAAATACAAATTACTAATATCTTCCTTCATATCATTAATTTGATTTTCTAAAGATACAAGTTTTTCACTTATTGAAGAAAGTAGAAAATTTATTTCCTCTAAATCATTAGAGTTTTTACTTTGATCTTCAAAATTAACATTATTTTTGTAAACATATTTTTGTAAATCGATTATATCTTTTTTAATTCTCTCGAGCTCTACTTCAACTGAATTGTGACTTTGTGCAAAAGCATTCGAAAAGGAAATAAAAAAAAATGATAATAGAAAAAAAAATGATTTTTTCATAGAGGTTGGAGGTGCTCAAAAAATGAGCACCTTAAGTAAAATATAATTAGTTTGTTACTAAAGTAACGCCGCGTCTATTTTGACTCCAAGCAGTTTCTTCAGAGCCAATAACTTCTGGTCTTTCTTTACCCCAACTAACATAATCCATTCTATTTGTATCTATGCCAGCTTGAGCTAGATAGCTATAGACGGCAAATGCTCTTTTATCTCCTAAAGCTAGGTTGTACTCTCTAGTACCTCTTTCGTCTGCGTGACCTTCAATAGTGATATTAGTATCGGGATATTGCTGTAACCATGCTGCTTGAGCATCTAAAGTAGATTGAGCATCGACTGTTAACTCAGAACTATCAAATTCAAAGAAAACTCTATCACCAACATTAACAATTAAATCTTCCTGGGTGCCGGCAGTAATGCTTCCATCAGATGACGAACTTGCACTTGATGAAGCAGCATCGACGTCACCACCTTGTTTTGTGTTAGTAGCCGCACAAGAGGCTAGAAAAAAGCCAGCAGCTACAAGTAAAAGTAATTTTTTTAGCATAATTATCTCCGCGTAAATATATTCGTAACTATAGTTGTGTTAAATAAACATTGTATTGGTATGAAATCAAGTCAATTATTTTTAAATTTTTTGAGATTATTAGCTATTTTAGGCAAATTTATCAAAAAATTACAACAATGGGGACCAAGCAGGGTCACTTCCATCTCTAGGAGTAGGAATGATTCTCTCATTATATCCTGTTATATCTATAAAATGAATTGAGGTTTCTCCACCCGTTCCATCACTATTTGACTTTTGTTGACGATAAAAAATTAAATATCTACCATTAGGAGACCAAGCGGGAGATTCAAGTGCGAAATCTTGGACGATTATTCTTTCATTGTCTCCATTAGTATCCATAACTCCAATATAAAAATTAGGCCTTATATTTTTAACGAATGCTATCAAATCTCCTCTTGGAGACCAAACAGGATTTCCATAGACGCCTCTTCCTTTTGATATTCTTTTTATATTTTTCCCATCATTATCCATTATAAAAAGTTGGGGACTTCCGCCTCTATCAGAGTTAAAAACAATTTTTTCTCCATCAGGTGAAAATGATGGTGACGTGTCAATACCTGAATCGTTGGTTAGTCTATTTAAGGATCTAGTGTTAAGATCCATCAAATAAATTTCTGAGTTTGCTGTGTTAGGATCTGAAAAGGACATAACTACACTTTCACTATCTGGAGAGAATCTTGGTGCAAAAGTCATACCAGGAAAATCTCCTACAATCTCTCTTTCTCCTGTCAATAAATTATAAATATAAACTCTTGGAAGATTGTTTTTGTATTCCATGTAAGTAATAGTTTGATTATTAGGTGCAAATCGAGGAGTGAGTACTAGGTTCTTACCATCTGTAAGAAATTGATGGCTATCCAAATGACCGTCTTGATCCATAATAGCCAATCTCTTTATTCTTTGATCAAGTGGGCCAACTTCAGAAACATATACTATTCTTGTATCAAAATACCCGGTCTCACCAGTAATTCTTTCATAAACAATATCACTAACAGTATGTCCTACCCTTCTAATGAGGTCTTCGTCAGGAACTGTTAATTGCAGTTTTTCAATTTCAGTTCCATTAAATACATCATACAACCTCATTCTTAGCTGAATGCCTTTATCAGTTTTTTTTACATCAGCACTTAAAAGAAATTGAGCCTTAATTAATTTCCAGTCTTCAAATCTTGGAACCTTATCGACTAAGTTATCTGATTGGATATAAAGATCCTCATTAACTGTGTAAAATAAACCAGAATTAGTAAGATTATCTGAAATAATTTCTCTAATTGTATTACCAAATCTAGAGGTATCTGCGTCTAACCCAAATATCTGAGTAATTGCAATAGGAGTTGGTTCGACTTTACCCTGAGAAATAGTTACTTCGAGCGCTGCATATAATTTCGTACTTAAAAAAAAGAATATTATTAAAAATTTAATCATGATTAATTATTAACACATTATTTATAAATTTTTCCAATTTCTTAATTAATCAAACATCCAACTAAAATCAAATGTAAAATTAATTTCTTTCCACAGGTCATACTTATCTTGAGGAAGCTTTAAAGGGCTACAATCTGGGTTATTAACAGCTCTCATAGCTGCTTCTGCTGCTGTTCTGAAAGAAGGGTCAATTAGTCTCTCTTTATTAACAACCTTAGCATTTTTGACAGTTCTATCAGGGTTTACTTGTATATAGATAATAGGTTTAATATTTTTTAAATCTTCAACACCAACATTTAAATTTAAACAAGAATGTAATTGTTGTTTTAGCAGATCTAATTCCGAAATTGTCATTGAAGCTGATACTTTTTCTGTGAAAACTTCCTCTTGCTTTTCTTCAATAGTTTCTTGTTCTTTTTTAAATTCTTTATCTTTATTTTCTAAATCTTTTAGAACCGTACTTACATTGAATGTTTTTTTATTAGGTTTTTTTTTGACAACAATATTTAAATTATCAAAAGGCTGCTCTATTTCTTTTGGTTCAGGTTTTTGTTTTAATTTAATCTCAAAATCATAATCAACAGGGGGTGGACTTTCTTTTTCTGGTTCTTTTTTTTGTTCAATTGGTTTTTCTTCAATTACAAAGTCATTGACTTCATTTGAGCTGCTGTCAATCAAGACCTCTTCAACTTCTTGGATGATTTCTGGATCAGAAAACTCAGGTATGGTTTCTTTTAAATCTGTTATATCTGGTTCTGGGGTTATTTCTTCTACTATAGGATCAGGAACAATGCGTTCTTCTATTGTCTCTATTGGGTCATCAGCGGTTTCTTCTTGCATTGTGGGAATAATCTCATTTATCTCTTCAACAAATTCTGGGGCTGCTGTTTCTTCCTCAACTAAAAACATTTCGACTGGTAATATCATGGGAATATCACTTATTTCCTTTTGAAAAGTAAAATTTATCATTGGTATTAGGATTAAAAGATGAATTAAAAAAGATATGATTTGAAAAAAAGAGTCATTTTTTTTGTAACTAACATTCTCAAGAAAAAATATAAATTTTCTAAAAGGGTTAAAAATAGTAATTGAGGTCAATTAACTTGGCTTTTTTGTGACTAAGGCTATTTTCAGAAATCCAGACGTATTTAAAGCACCTAAAACTCTCATTACTTCGCCATAGTCTATTGAAGTATCTGCTCTGAGGAATATTCTAATGTCAGAATTAGAGCCAGCAATAGTTCTAACTTTTGTTATTAAATCTTCAAAAGGTATTTGTTCTTCTCCTAAAAAAATCTCATTATTTTCATTAATAGATATCTCTAAAGGCTCTTTTTGAGCATCAAGAGAATTAGCATCTACTTTGGGCAAGTTAACAGGCACTCCTACAGTTAATAATGGTGCCGTCACCATGAATACAATCAGTAAAACAAGCATGACATCAACCATTGGGGTAACGTTTATATTTGAAACAGGACGGTGTTTTTTTCTCATTTACTTAATTTGGCGAGAAATAATATTAACTAGATCTTTTCCAAATACCTCTGCCTCAGATAAATAACTATCAATTTTTGATGTGATCATATTATAAAAAGCTGTTGAGGGAATAGCTACAAACAAACCTAAAGCAGTCACAAAAAGTGCCTCTGCAATTCCTGGAGCTACAACGGCTAAATTAGTATTTTGAGCTATTGCTATAGCTTGGAAGCTATTCATGATACCCCAAACAGTTCCAAATAAACCTATAAATGGGGCAACTGAACCTGATGAAGCTAAAAAAGATAATCCTTTATTTAATTTAGAGTCTTCTGTGGCTATGCTTAAATCAAGTGCTGTGTAAAGTCTTTGAATAAAAGAAGAGTCTATACTTTTTTTTTGTAAACGCGATTTTTCATACTCATTCATAATATTTCTAAATATATTAGAAAAACTTTCTTGATCAAAATCATCAATCTGTTGATAAAGCTCATCAAGTGACACTCCAGACCAAAAGTGATTTTCAAATTCTTTAGATACTTTACGCTGTTTGTTTATCATTAAAATTTTTTGAATTATAGTTTTCCAAGATTGTATTGAGAATATAACTAAGAGAATAATTACCAATTTAACTACCCAATCTGATTTCATAAACATCCCAAACATTGAAAAATCAACTGATCCCTCAAGAGCAGCTAAATTAACTATTTCTTCCATTAATTATTCCTCATCTTCCTCTACATTATTATCAACTATTTCTTTTGAAACTTTTTTAAAGTCATCTGAATGTACCATTATCCAAAAACCAGGTCTATTTTTTTCACATAAAGCTATAACTGGAGTTTTTTTTTCTTTATCAGCTAAATTCTTGGTATCATCCCATAGTTTAACGGCAGAATGTTTGGCTCTCAATTTACACTCTATAAATAAATTGTCATGAATAACGTCTGAATGAGTAATTTTAGAGTTAATACCACTTAGTGCATTTCTAACTCCTCCAAAAAATCTAGAAACTAGTCGCTCTCTGTTTTTCCAGGCTTTATCAGGCACTTGAATTTTCCAATAAAGAGCTATCAAAATCTAAATTAGAAAAACAATTTTGAACGTCGTCATTGTCTTCTAAATCATCATTTAATCTAATTAAGCGATTAAGTTCGTCTTCTTTTTCTATTTTCACAATCATATTTGGTTTCCATATTATTGAAGCACTTTCAATATCTAAATTTTTATCTCTTATTTTTTTTTCAAGAGATATTAAGTCCTCATACTTACAATAAATAAAGGTTAAATCATCTTCATTAGAATAATCTTCCAAACCGTAATCCATTAAATCCTCTAAATCTTTATCGATAAGATTTCCTTTAACTTGTATTTCTCCAACTTTGTCAAAATTAAAACTGACACTGCCTGTCTCTCCAAGGCTACCTCCATTTTTAGAAAAAATAGATCTTATTTCTGACGCGGTTCTATTTTTATTATCTGTTAAAGCCTCAATTATAAATGCTGTCCCAAAAGGCCCATAGCCCTCATAGCGTACTTCTACGTAATCATTAGCATCAGCATTATTTTTATTAATTGCACGTTCAACATTATCTTTAGGCATATTAACACTTCTGGCTTTGCTAATCGCTAGACGTAAACGAGGGTTGGACTCTACTTCAGTTCCAGCAATTTTTACAGCTATTTGAATTTCTCTTCCAATCTTAGCAAATTGTTTAGCTCTTTTCTTATCTTGGGCACCCTTACGGTATTGAATATTTTTAAATTTTGAATGACCTGCCATACCTTAAGATAATAAATTACGATCCAAAACTCCACCTATTTGAATAGATTGGATGGCATTTTTACCATCCTTATTAGTGGTTACTACTGCACCAGAAATTGTAGCCTCGCCATCTGCAGGTTCTAATCGATAACTTTTATTTCCAGTTCTCATTCGTTTTACTGCACTTTCTTTTTTCATACCAATAACTGAATTATAATCACCTGTCATGCCAATATCAGTTTGAAAACAAGTTCCTTTTTCTAATACCCTTGCATCTAAAGTTGGAATATGAACATGTGTTCCATATATGGCAGTAAATTTCCCGTCATAATGTTGAGCAATGCCATTTTTTTCAGAAGTTACCTCAGCGTGAACCTCTAATAAGGAGTAATCTATTCCATGGTCATTAATAAGTGATAATATATTAGTATCTATAGCTTCAAATGGGTTGCTTAAAGGTAAATCAATATAAGTTTGCCCATGAACCTGACAAACTAATATTTTTTTTCCATTCTTATGCTCAAATATTTTATATCCTTTCCCAGGGGAGTCTTTTAAGAAGTTTAATGGCCTAATAATGTTATGTTCAGGGTTATTCTCCATATAAGGAATTATTTCTTCGTTCTTCCATGCATGATTACCTAGTGTAATGGCATTTGCCCCCCAATTAATAAAATCTTCGTAGATTTTTCCAGTAATTCCAAACCCGCCAGCTGAGTTTTCTCCATTAATAATGGTAAAATCTATATTAAATTTTTTTTTAATATGAGATAAGTTTTTTTGTAGAGCTAAACGGCCAGCTCTTCCGACAACATCTCCAATAACTAAAAAATTCATATAATGTAAGTTTTATTCTCTGTACAAATATAATCAACTTTTTCATCAAAACTCTCTTGAAATTGAATATTTGTTTTTTGTAATTCAAAAGCAGCAAGAATAATCTTGATATCTTTTTTTTTCCTGAGTTCATAAATAGTTCTGTCAAAAAAACCTCCTCCATAACCTACTCTAAACCCGTCTTGGTTAAATGCCGAACATGAGGCAATTAGGATATCGGGATCCTCTGACTTTTTTCCTATAGGCTCCATGACCCCTCCAAAACCTTTTTTTAATGAATGGTAATTTTTTGAATATGAATAATATTTAAGAGGTAATCCTTTATCAATAACTTTAGGGAGTAGAAATTTAAACTTATCATTCCCAAGCTTTTCTCTTAAATTAAGAACATTTACTTCATTCTTAAAAGGATAAAATAAACCAATTTTAAAAACATTTGATAAGCTCTCTACTATTGAAGAAATTTTTTGATTGATTTTTGTAGATAATTTATCGACCTCTGAAAGACTCATTTTCATCCTATTCTCAAGGTGAATTTTACAAATTTCTTTTTTATTCAAGTGTGAGCTGATCGTTTAACTTTTGAAAAATTTTTTCTAAATCTAGTTTTAGGGTTTGATTTTCATTTTGAAGCTCTTGAATACGACTTTCATAAAATAACTTTTTATTTAAAGAGTCTTGAAGAATTTTTTCCTTTTTAATAATTTCTTCCATTGATTTTAAGTATGCTATAAGAGTTGAGGTCAAGAAAGGAACATTTTCTTTTTTTTCATTCTCAATAAGAACACTAATTGTCTCTCCAATTTCTTTTACACGATCAATATTTTGATCAGAGCATTGTATTTTAAGAGGTCTTCCTCCAATGCTTAATGTTAGATTAGCCATCTGTATCAATTGATCCTAAAAGTTCCTCAATTTTATTTGTAGCTTTGTTAATTAATTGGGATTTGTCGTCTAGTTCAATTTGTTGAGTTTTTAATTGAGAATTGAGAACTTCTTCTTTTTTTTCTATATATTCTAATTTAGACATCAATTCTTCTAAACGTTTTGTTAATTCAGAGTTCTGATGTTTATAATTTTGAAGTTTTAGGGCAATTTGTTCTATTTTTTCGAGTATTTGTTGTTGAAATTCGTTCATACATTAATTATTAAGTATTAAATAGAGTTATTCCATTGAAAAATTATACAAATCTTGCAAATTGCATCCGCTTTTTATCAATTGAAGCTGTTGAAAAAGCAAAATCAGGTCATCCAGGAATGCCAATGGGTATGGCTGATATTGCTACAGTCCTATTTAATGACTTCTTAATTCATAACCCTAATGACCCAGAGTGGCTACTGAGAGATAGATTCGTTTTATCTAATGGTCATGGATCTATGTTGCTTTATTCCCTTCTATATCTAACGGGTTATAAAAAAATTACCTTAAAACAGATTAAAAATTTCCGTCAATTAGGCTCCATTACTGCAGGTCACCCAGAGTATGAACCTGATGCTGGTATTGAAATCACTACAGGGCCATTGGGCCAAGGAATTTCTAACGGTGTCGGGATGGCTTTAGCCTTAAAAAAACTTGCTGCGGAATATAAACTTAAGAGAGTTCCCAAAGTCTATGTTTTTTGTGGTGATGGGTGTCTAATGGAAGGTATTAGCCAAGAGGCAATTAGTTTAGCCGGCCATCTTAAGATTGATAATTTAGTTTTAATATATGATAACAACAAGATTAGTATTGATGGCTCTACCGATTTAGCATTTAGTGACAATACAAATCTAAGATTTAAATCTGTTAATTGGAATGTTTTTAGTGGCAATGGCCATAATCATAAAAACATAAAAGAATTATTTCAAAAAACTCAAAATACCACTAAACCGTCATTATTAAATTTTAAAACAATAATTGGGTTTGGATCTCCTAATAAATCTGCTAAAGCCTCTTCTCATGGTTCACCTTTAGGAAGTGATGAAATAATATTAACAAAAAAAAAATTAGCTTGGAATGAGAGGGCTTTTGACATTCCTAATAAATATTTAAAGTTATGGAGAGCCTCTTCAAATAAAAATAAAAAAACTTACAACCAATCAAAAAAATATTTATCAAAAATTAAAGGATTGAAAACTTTCCATAAAGATCTAGATAAAACTTTTTCAAATATATTCAAAGAATTTTTAAATTTTGATACTCCACAGGCAACTAGAAAATCATCTGAGACAGTTTTACATTTTATAGATTCTAATTTCCCATTGTTTGGGGGTTCTGCTGATTTAACTGGATCTAATAATACCAAAGGCAAACATATGAAAGTATTAAATCAAAAAGATTTAAATGCTCAATATATACATTATGGCGTGAGGGAACACGGCATGGCTGCTATAATGAATGGAATTGCTGCTACTAAACTTTACAAAACTTATTCTGGTACTTTTTTAAGCTTTGCTGATTACATGAAGCCTAGCTTAAGACTTGCTGCATTAATGAAAATTGACCCAATACTAGTATTTACTCATGACTCAATTGGACTTGGAGAAGATGGTCCAACTCATCAGCCTATTGAACAATTAAACATGCTAAGACTTATCCCTAATAGTTATGTTTTTCGCCCTTGTGATATGATTGAAACGATCACATGCTGGAAGGCTGCTTTGAAAATTAATGATGCACCCTCTTTTATATGTCTATCTCGTCAAAATTTACCTCAAATATCAAATAAAAAACTAGGTCTCACAAACTTCAAAGGTGCCTACACGATTTTTGAAACATCAAAAATTAATTTAATTACAATTATTGCTACTGGTTCAGAAGTTTCATTAGCCATAGATGTAGCTAATTTATTAAAAGAGTCAAAGATACAAAGCAAGGTTATTTCAATGCCTAGCACCTCCATATTTGAGAGACAAAATAATTTTTTCAAAAAGAAATTATTACAATCAAAACTAGGCCAAACTTTTGTAATTGAAGCTGGGTCTACTATGTATTGGAATAAATTCACACAAGCTGAAAATATCTTTGGTATAGATGAATTTGGAGCTAGCGCTCCAGCTAAAGATGTTTTTGAAAAATTTGGCTTAACGCCTAAACGTATTTCATCAACAATAATTAAAAGGATAAAAGGATAAACATGACTAAGAAAAAAATAGCCATCAATGGTTTTGGCAGAATAGGTAGATTGGTCTTTAGGGCTTATCTAGAAAGATCAAAAGAATTTAATGAAACCTATGAAATTGTTTACATTAATGACCTTGCAGATATTGATAGCAATATTCATTTATTAAAATACGACAGTGTTCATGGTGCATTAAACCAAGAAATACAAAAAACAGCTGATAACAAATTCTCAGTTGGTCAAAATGAAATTACAGTTACTTCTGAACGTAATCCAATAGATTTAAAATGGGCAGATAAAGGAGTTGATATAGTTTTAGAATGCACTGGAGTTTTTGCCTCAAAAGAGAAAGCACTTTCTCACATTAATAGTGGAGCAAAAAGAGTAATAGTCTCAGCTCCTTGTTCTAACGCTGACTTTACAGTTGTTCAGGGTGTCAATCATGAAAACATGAGCTCAGAGCATATAGTTATTTCTAATGCCTCTTGTACTACTAATTGTTTGTCCCCAGCTGCTTATATTATAGATAAAGAATTTGGTATTGAAAATGGATACATGACTACAATACATTCTTACACTGGAGACCAGAATACTGTTGATACTTTTCACAAAGATTTAAGAAGGGCTCGAGCGGCAGCGAATAATATTATTCCAACTAGCACTGGTGCAGCTAAAGCTGTTGGACTGGTTCTCCCTCATTTAAAAGGGAAACTTGATGGAACAGCAATTAGAGTACCTACACTTAATGTTTCTTTAGTTGATTTTAAATTTAATACAAAGAATTCGATCACAGTTGAGTCTCTAAATAAAAAGTTTGTTGAATATGCAAATGGCGCCTTAAAAGGAATAATGGGTGTAGACACTGATCCTAAGGTATCAAGTGACTATAATCACGACTCTCGAAGTTCCATAATAGATTTAACAGAAACTACCTCAGTATCAGATACTTTTGGTCGTGTTTTGACTTGGTATGATAATGAATGGGGTTTTTCCAATAGAATGCTTGAGACTACTCAACAAGTATGTAAATTGTAAATAATTAGGAGAAAAAATGAAGGTTACTACTACTACAAAAAAAATTATATCTCATTACACACATGAGAATGTGGGTGTTCGATCAAACTTAATGAGAATTTTAGGTCAAGGAAAACTAGGTGGAACCGGTCGAATGATCATTTTACCAGTTGATCAGGGATTTGAGCATGGACCAGATAGAAGCTTTGCTGTAAATCCTCCTGCTTATGATCCTAACTATCATCATCAACTATCTATTGATGCTGGACTTTCTGCCTATGCTGCTCCGTTAGGTTTATTGCAAACTAGTTCTGATAGTTTTCATGGACAAATACCCACTATATTAAAAATCAATAGCTCAAATACTCTTGCAACTAGTCTTGATCAAGCTGTTACCGGAAGTATTGATGATGCTTTAAAATTAGGATGTTCTGCTATTGGTTTTACTATTTATCCTGGGTCAGAGCACAATTTATCATTAATTGAGGAGTTTCAATCTTTGAGTCACGAAGCTAAAGCCAAAGGTATGGCTGTTGTTCTTTGGGCATATGCAAGAGGCTCTGACATAAGTAAGAAAGGTGAAACAGCAATGAATATTATTTCTTATGCTGCTCACATGTCTGCTCTTTTGGGCGCTAACATAATTAAGGTTAAGTTACCAAGTGACTTTTTAGAGGAAGATCCAACAAAGGAAGCTTTTGAAAATAATAAAATTTCAATCAATACTCTTAAAGATCGAGTGGCGCATATTAAAAAAGTTACATTCGAAGGAAAAAGGTTAGTTGTTTTTTCTGGAGGAGATGCAAAAGATGATGATGCTCTAATGAAAGAAATAAAAGCTATCCATGAGGGTGGTGGAAATGGATCTATCATTGGAAGAAACTGTTTTCAAAGAAATCGAGAAGACTCATTAAATTTACTTGATAGAATGATACAAATTTATAAGTCTAAATGAAAATAAACGCTATAGATTTAAAGATTGGAAATATCATTCAACATAATAATGGCTTATGGAGAGTTACTAAACTTTCTCATACTCAACCTGGAAAAGGTGGGGCTTACATTCAAGCTGAATTAAAGAATATCACTACTCAATCTAAGTCAAATGAGCGATTTAGAAGTGCCGAGTCTATTGAAAAGATAAGATCTGAAGAAATAGAACACCAATATTTATTTAGAAGTGGTGATGATTTTACTTTTATGAACAATCAAACATATGAGCAAATTGTTTTAAATACTGATCAAGTTAATGAAAATACTGCCAAATTTCTTGAAGATGGTATGGAGGTTTCTATTGAATTCTATGATGAAAAGCCCATGAATGTAAATCCTCCAGAGCATTTAATTGTTGAAATTGCTGAGACTGAAGCAGTCGTTAAAGGGCAAACGGCTTCTTCATCATATAAACCTGCAATTCTTATAAATGGCGTTCGGGTTACTGTACCTCCACATATTGAAACAGGTGATAAAATCAAAATAAATACAAAAGAGTTAACTTACATAGAAAAATCTAAATAGTTTTTTATGTCTATAATCCCTCCAATTATTGTTGTCATGGAAAAAGCATGCAGAAGTGCAGCCAAGGGACTTATTAGAGATTTTGGAGAATTAGAAAAATTACAAATATCTAAAAAAGATAAAAATGATTTTGTGTCTTCAGCAGATTTAAGAGCCTCAGAGTCGATTAGCTATCATTTAAATAAAGATCGTCCTGATTTTTTACAAATTGATGAAGAAACATATAAAGAAGAAGATAGAGAAAAGTTGAAAGGTGATATTCCCATTTTTATCTCAGATCCATTGGATGGTACTAAAAACTTTATTCATGGTAATGGCTACTTTGCAGTAACCATTGGCTTAGTTCATAAAAAAGAAGTTATAGCTGGAGTTACATATAATCCAATATTGAATGAATTATTTTGGGCTCATAAAGGATCAGGTTCTTGGATTAACAATCAAAGATTAAGAGTCTCTCAAAGAGAAAGGTTAGATGGGTGTATGTTTACATCGGGAGTTCAAATTAAACATCAAGATGTTCTTGATGAAGGGATATCTCAAATTGGAAATTTGCAACACAAAACAAGTGTGAGAATTTTAGGATCATCTGCTCTTGATTTAGCAAATGTTGCTGCGGGTAAGTTTGATGGTTTTTGGTGTAAAAGACTAAATTTATGGGATATTGCTGCTGGACTTATTCTTGTAAGAGAAGCTGGCGGGATTTGTTTAAATGATAAAGGTAATAAATTTGATGATATTGAAGATGACAGTCTTATAGCATCTAGTTCAGCAATTAGCGCTGAATTACTTAAAAATTTGTAAATATTTACTTGATTTTTCTACTGTTGGTCTCTATTTTCTCTACACCATGAAAGAAAAGATACATCCGGATTATCACGAGATTACAGTTGAGAGAACTGATGGTTCTAGCTATAAAACCCGCTCTACTTGGGGTAAAGCTGGTGATACCATGAAACTTGAAATTGATCCCCTTTCTCATCCTGCTTGGAATCAGGGTTCAGGAAAAATGGTTGACTCAGGTGGTAGGGTAGCTCGTTTCAAAAACAAATATAAATCTTTTAAGATTTAATTAATTATTAAATGTCTGATAACAAACCCTTAATGCCTTTAGCTACAGCAGTATGGCTTGTAGACAATACTGCTTTAAGTTTTTCTCAGATATCTCAATTTTGTCAACTTCATGAATTAGAAGTTCAAAGCATCGCAGATGGCGAGGATGCTTATAAAATGCAGGGTTTAAATCCTATAGCTAGTGGCCAGTTAACTATGGATGAAATTAAGAGATGTGAAAATGACTCCTCTGCTTCTTTAGAACTGCAAAACAAAAAATCTGAAAATATTCAATTACATACTAAACAAAAAAAATACCTGCCCCTCTCAGTAAGACAAGAGAGGCCAAAAGCTATTGGTTGGCTAATAAGAGAATATGGAAAAATTCTAACGGATACTCAAATAGCAAAACTTACAAGTTCAACTAAACCTACCGTAGCTAATATTAGGGCTGGGAATCAATCACAACCAATTACTGAATTTCGTAATCCAACAGATTTAGGATTGTGTACTTATGAGGAATTAGAAGCACTTGTAAAAAAAGGCCAAAGAAAAGCTGAAAGAGAACAAAAGGCTAGAGAAAAAGCTGCTAAACAGCAAACAACTGTTTAATCTTTTCTAAAGAAAAGATATACATCCCCTAATCTGATACCAAATTTTTTCATAGTTGCCTTATTAAAAACATTTTTTTCGTCTTGCATGATTAACCAATCATCAAATTTAACGAGCATTATCCCATCGCGATATTTAAGTTTAAGAGTATAATGCCAGTTAATTGCATTTCCTGATCTTTCACCTAGAGCTATGCCTTTAATATCAGAAGAATTGCCTTCATATGTTTTGTCACCAGTTTTTTTAATTTCCCATCGGCGAAACTCTTCCTCTCCATTATCATATAAAAAAGTTTCGTTAAGAATAAATAGATCGCCATCTTGGATGCCCTCCATATCAACAGTGAACTGACGCTTAACCTTGCCAAACCTATCAATAAATAGTCCGGTAGCAGAAGTTTTACCTAGAAAATATTCTTCTATTTTTAATTCAGGATTTTTATCAGCAAAATCATCTAATTTCATGTTTGAACACCCTGTTATAATGAAAAACAAAATTCCAATAAATAATACTCTTTTTATCATGCACCTTCTATAAATACGTATTTGTAAAAAAGTGGATTTGTATTTATTTTTTTATGAAGTCAATTTGAAATACATCAATTGTTTTAGCTTTGAAACCACCTGAACAATAAGAAAGATAAAAGTTCCACATTCTTTTAAACTCATCTGAATAACCTAAGTTTTTTATTTTGTCCCATTTTAAATTAAAGTTTTGACGCCAAATCTCCAATGTTTGATGATAACTATCAGCCATTTGATTTTTAACGAAAAAATTCAAATTATTCTTAGTCGCTATATTTTCTAAAGTTTTAACAGTTGGTAACATACCTCCAGGAAAAATATATTTTTGTATAAAATCTATTTTTCTTGCGTACTTTTCAAACAAACCTTCAAATATAACTATTGTTTGCATAGAAAATACTCCAGATGGTCTAAGGAGATCTTTGATTTTATCAAAATATGTTTGCCAATATTTCATTCCTACTGCTTCAAACATTTCTATAGAGTAAATACGAGAGTACTTACCTTGATGTTCTCTGTAGTCTCTATAAATAACATTAACTTTTCCCTCTAACTTGTTTTTATGAATCTTTTTTTTAACAAAATCATATTGCCCCTGCGAAATAGTGAGAGTATCAATTGTAATATTTGGATATTTTGAAATTAAATAAAATGCAAAGCTTCCCCACCCAGATCCTATTTCTAGAACGTGGTCGCCTGATTGAGGTTCATTACCATTAATCAAACTATCAAATTTATTTTTTTGAGCTTGTGTTAATGTCTCATCGCCTGTTTTAAAAAAACCTGATGAGTAAGTTAGGGTATCATCTAACCATTCTTGATAAAAATCATTTCCAAGATCGTAATGGGCATGAATATTTTTTTTACTTTGATGAACTGAATTGGTTGTTTTATTCATATAGAATTTAGATAAAAGTCTATAAAGTTTTGAACCTCCCATTTCACCACCAAAAGCCTTCTCATTTATAGCTCCAAATTCTAAGAATTTAGAAAGATCATCTGCCTCAAATTTACCTTTAATATAAGCCTCACCAAGACCTACAGAGCCTCGAAAATACAAATCCCATAACATAGTCAAACTATGAACTGTTAATCTGACTGAAGGACCTGGGTGAGATCCTTGAAAGTAGTATCTTTTACCTTTGACATCTAGATTCAGCTCACCGAACTGAATTCTCTTACAAACATTTTTTATATAACTATCAGCTATCAATCCTTAATCCTCCAAAATTAATCTAAGTATAGATTATCTTTGATACGATGGGAATATTTAAAGAATTTACTTTTTTTGAGCCATAATTTTAACGCTTGGTAATGAATTAAACTTATAGTTTTAATACTTCCAAATATATTTAAAATAAAAAAAACAATAACATTAAGATACGTAATTTTTTTTAATTTAAGACTGATTGATGCATAAAATATCTGTTGATCTTGATTATCAAATTGATTTATGGAACAGAAGAAATTATTTAGACCATTTAATTTTACTGAGATTTTATAATAACTATCCATTTCTATAAATGGAGAGACATACATATTTTTTTTGAAATGTTTATTAGAAAAATCTCCAAGAGAAAGATAGTGTACTTGATCTCCAAACGTATTTTTTACTTCATAAAGTACTGCTTCTAATTTTTGATCTTTATTTAAAAAAAGATAAAAGCTAATAGGGTTGAATGAGTATCCTAAAGTAGAGGGAATAGTTATAAAGCTTACACTTTCGTATTTGATATTGTATTTGTTTGCTATATAGCTTACAAAATTTAAAAGATTTTGATTATTTTTTCGATATCCATGTTGTTTAAAAAAAATAGAAAATAAATTAAAACGATTATAAGAGATTATTGGATGTATTTTCTTTGATCCATTCAAATTAAGACAAAGGTAAGGAGCTTTATATTGGAAATAATTTTTTGTATCTCTTGTTCTTTTGTGAATAATAATACCTTCACCTATGCAATTATTAGTGTTTAGTTCCATGGTATTCTTGAAGTATCAGCATTATTAAACTCTCCTAGGTTAACCTCTAAATATTTGCATACCTTCAGAGCTGATTGTATTCCATCCTCATGAAATCCATAACCCAGATAACTTCCTGTATAATATGTATTTAATCTTCCTTGAAGTTGACCTATATCTCTTTGTGATTTAAGAGTTTCTAGGGAGAATATAGGATGTTCATAAACTGTTTGATAAAGATTTGAATTTTGATTTTGATTTAATGAAACAAAAAATTGATCTTTTGTATTTATAGGCTGAAGTTTATTCATCCAATAACTCAAAGTACACTTATTATTATTATTAGTATGGAAATTCCAACTTGACCATGCAGCCTTATGTGGCGGCATTAAAGATGAATTTTGATGAAGTTGAGCTATATTTTTTTGAAATCGAAAAGCATTGAGTATATTAATTTCTTCATCAAGTATCTCATCCAATAAAGAAAGAAAATGATTTGGGGGACATGCTAAAATAAGATAATCAAAAATATAATCACTTCCATCAAAGGTTATGTGGATATTTTTATGTCTTTTTATTTTTTGAATTTTTACTGACTCTTTTATTTCAAAATTAGAGTTTTCTATTATTTTATTTATATAATTTCTAGAGCCTCCTTTGACCGTTTTCCATATTGGTCTATTTAAAAAGTTAAATAACTTATGATTTTGAAAAAAACTTATTACACTTTTTAGAGGTTGATCCAGAGAGTTCGAATTGGGAGATGACCAAATACTAGAAATTAAAGGAAGAAAGTGATTATATATAAACTCATTAGAAAAATTTTTATAATCTAAATATTGTTTAATGGAAATTTCATCAGAAACATTTTTTTTTTGAAATGATTTGTAGAAATAAATAATATCTATTAACATTTTATAAAATCTAAGATTCCAGAAATTTTTAGGATTGGCAAAAAGTGCTCTCAAACTACCTCCACCATACTCAAATTGATTTTGAGAATTATAAAAACTAAATGACATATCACTATTAGAAATTGGAACATCTAATTTATTGAATAATTTAGTAAGGTTTGGATAAGTTAACTCATTAAAAACAATAAATCCTGTATCAATAGAAATAGTATTGTTTTTGGCATCACTTACTTTTCGAGTGTTCGCATGACCACCAAGGTAATCATTTTTTTCAAAAATCGTAACCTCATAATCATTTTGTAAAAAGTAAGAAGCTGATAGACCAGCTATACCAGATCCTATGACTGCGACTTTCTTTTTCAATTTAATTTTTAATCCGTTGATAAGCCTCTAAGGCTCTATTTCGAGAGTCTTTTAAATCAACAATTGGATTGAAATACTGCCCTTGTTTTACCAGTGATAAAAGAGAGCTTTCGTCTAAATAGGGTTGGAATATTAAGGCTGGTTTTTTTAATGATTTTAGCTGTGGTATATATTCTAAAATAAATTCTGCTTTTGGATCAAACCTCTCTGATTGAAGAACTGGATTAAAAACCCGAAAATATGGTGCTGCATCTGCGCCACAGCCTGCTATCCATTGCCAACCAGCGGCATTACTTGCCTCATCATAGTCTAAAAGTGTCTCTTGAAAATATCGTTCTCCTTCAATCCAATTTAATAAAAGATTTTTAACAAGAAAGCTGCCTACTACCATCCTTAATCGATTATGCATCCATCCCTTTTCATAAATTTGCTTCATAGCTGCATCTATAAGCGGGATCCCTGTTTTTCCTTTTTTCCATGCTGTTAAATCCTTTTCATTTTTTCTCCATGGAAATTTTATAAATTTTTCATTGATTGGTTTATTAGCTAAATTTTGGGAATAGTACATTAGAGAATAAGAAAACTCTCTCCAACCTATCTCTGATATATAAGCTGAAATTGATGTATTTAGCTCTTTTTCTTTAATAATTTTATTCACAATCATTCGGGGTGAAATTTCACCGAACCTAAGATGAGGTGACAATTTTGAGGTTTTATCAAAATCTGGTCTATCTCGGTTTTCTTTGTAATTATCAATATCTTTTTTTAAGTATTTTTTTAATTTTTCTAAAGCTTCATCCTCACCTGGAGTCCAATATTTAGAAAATTTTTTATACCACTTTTTAAAAGGTAAAAAATTCCAGTTAGAGGTCTCTTTGTGTAGGAGCGGTTTTATAGAATTTATATTTATTATTTGATACTTTTTTGATTTAAAGACTTCAAAAGCCCTTCTCCAGTAAGGTGTAAAAACTTTAAAATATTGACCTGAATTGTTTTGTACTTCCCACGGTTCATTTAAAAGAAGTCCATTGAATGTTTCGACTTTAATTTTTTTTTCTTGAAGATTTTTTTTTATTTTTGAATCACGTTCAATTGATTTTTTAGAGTAAAGTCTATTCCAGATAACCTCATTTATATTGTATTTTTGAATTAATTTATTGATTATTTTTTCTACTTCGCCAGAAATTACAATTAATTTAATTTTGAAATTTTTATGTAAAGATCGTTCAAGTTTTTTTAAAGACTCGCGAAGCCACCAATTTCCAGCCTCACCTGTTGCCTTTTTCTCAATGTCATCATATATATAAATGAGTATTGCTTTAGATTTAGTCTTTTGAAGGTGCTGCAAACAAGGATTATCTTGAATGCGAAGATCCCTTCTTAACCAGTATAATGTTTTGTTTTCGATGCTAGAATTTTAGCAAAATTATTTGCTGTGAGGAGGCATTTTCTTTTCAACAAACCAGACATGTTGTCTTAAAACAGGGTCATATTTTCTTTGTCTAAGTTTATCCGATACCTTCATGCCTTTTGTAGGTTTACGAACGATATATTTTGTACCAGTTTCTGGTTTTTCTTCAGGAATAAGCTGTTTTAGCTGATATGTCGACTTTTTTGCCATTGGCGTAAAATAAACTAATTTATCGTCTGGTCAAGATTGATTATAAAAAAACTTATAAAATTCGTTTCCAATGATCTCTTTTATCAGTTAAGGATCTCTTCTTTTTTTCAGTAAATTGGTCGAAGCAATTAGGACATGTAAAACCCTCTTCATACTTAGTTGACTTACGTTCTTCAGGGGTGAGAGGCATATTACATCCAAAACATAGTTCGCTATTACCGGGTTGAAGGTTTTTATCTACTGAAACGCGATAATCAAAAACAAAACACTCTCCATCCCAAGATGAAGCAGACGTTTCTTCGAAATATTTTAAAATACCTCCTTTAAGTTGATAAGTATCTATGCCATGTTTTTGCATTAAAGGTCCTGCTTTTTCACATCTAATACCACCTGTGCAATAAATAGCAATTTTCTTTTTTTTTAAATTATTTTTTTCTTTCTCTATATAACTTTTAAATTCCCTGAAAGTTTTAATATCTGGGTTTACTGAGTTTTTAAAATGACCAATTTTAAATTCATAGTCATTTCTTGTGTCAACAATCATTACATCATCTTGAGAAATAAATTTTTCCCAATCTTTAGGATCAATAAATTGTCCATTTTTAATTTCATTAATTGTTAAATCAAAATCTGAAGTAACTATTTCTTTTTTAATTTTAATTATAAATTTATTAAAGACTCTTTTCCCATCAAAATCAGAAGTTTTAATATTTTCCCCTGATACGCCCAAGTGCTCTAGAAATGACCTAGTAGTATTTTCATCATCTTGATGGACTGCAATTGTTCCATTTAATCCTTCAGGCCCAATAAGGATAGTTCCTTTAATTTGTATATTTTCAAAAAATTTATAAATTTTTTTTTGAATATCTTCTAAAAATTCTAATCTAAAAAAACTATAAAAAGCAATAACTCTCATAGTTAACTTTTACAATAAATCAATTAGTAGATCAAATATGGTAGTTAAATTGCCTTAGTTTTATCACTAAATTGATTTTCAAATTTAGATAACTGAGGCATAAACTGAAACCATGCGTCTTTTAAAGCTTCTACAAATCTTTCTGTAGATTCCTTTGAATGGCAAGGAGTTGGTGTAATCCTTATTCTTTCTGTACCTTTAGGCACAGTAGGGTAATTAATTGGCTGAACATACACTTGGTGTTGATTAAGTAAATAATCACTGATTTCTTTACATAATTTGCTGTCGCCAATCAAAACAGGGATGATGTGAGACCCTGAGTCAAGAAAAGGTATACCAGATTGACGTAATTCATTTTTTACAAAATCAACATTTTCAAAGAAATTATCTCGAAGTGATTTGTCTTTTTTTACCTGTTTTATACTCTCTAAACTTCCTGCAGCAACCGCAGGGCACATTGATGTAGTAAAAATAAATCCTTTTGAAAAACTTCTAACAAAATCAATAATAGTGCTTGAAGAAGCTACATATCCTCCAGCTAGACCAAAGGCCTTAGCTAAAGTTCCGTTAATAATATCGATGTGCTCAGATAATCCTTTTTCATCTGCAACACCAGCTGCGTTGGGGCCATAAAGACCAACAGCATGAACTTCGTCTAAATAAATAAGAGCACCATTATCATGGGCTACTTCAATAATATCCTCTAATGGTGCGAAGTCTGCTTCCATTGAATATACTGACTCTAAAACAATAATTTTAGGTCGAGCAAAATCTACACCTTTTAAAATTTCTTTTAAATGTTTAACATTATTATGCCGAAAAATTGCTTTTTCTTTTTTGCTAGCTCTAATCCCCTCAATTAAGGAAGCATGATTTAACTCATCACTTAAAACTAAACAATTATCGAAAGCTGAAATTATCGATTTAAGAGCTGACTCGTTAGCACTGTAGCCTGAATTAAATGCTAAAGCACTTTCCTTTTTATGAAGTTGTGCAATTTCTTTTTCTAATTGAATATGAAAATTAGTTGTTCCAGAAATATTTCTAGTTCCTCCACTACCCGCACCTAATTTATCAGCAGCTAATTGCATAGCTGAGATGACATGTTTGTTTTGACTCATACCTAGATAGTCATTAGAGCACCAAACATCTATCTCTTCAGTGTTTCCATTATGGTGGCGAGTAGCTTTTGGATACTGGCCTGCTTTTCTCTCTATATTATTAAAAACCCTATAGTGACCCTCTTCTTTTATTTTATCGATCTCTTTTTCGAGAGTACTTAGATAATTAAATTTCCAGTTATGACTTTTCACAAGCTCAAATGTATTTTTTTAATGTCTAATTGAAATAGTAATAAAGACGCATAAAGTGTGATATTTTTAACCTTTATCATTATTTAGCCTTGGTATTACTTCTTTTCCAATAAGATCTATTGATTTTATTAAATTTTCATGAGTAATATCTGCGATGTCCATTTGAAATTGAAATCTAGCAATGCCTCCAAGTGCCTCGCTATGTCTCAATATTTTTTCAACTACCTGATCTGGATCCCCTAAGACTATTGCGCCTAAAGGCCCAATAAGATGGTCAAATTGTTCTCTTGTTACTGGCCCCCAACCTCTTTCTCTTCCTATTTTTGTAAACATTTTGGCATATCCTTCATAGTATAGTTCGATTGCTTCATCCATGGTATTAGCAACATACCCAAGCGAGTGAAGACCTACAGTCAATTTTTCTGGAGGATGGCCTGCTTCTATACCTGCTTGTCTGTAAATGTCTACTAAAGGTCTAAATCGATGAGTATTACCACCTATTATAGCGACCATTAAAGGTAAACCCATTGCTCCTGCTCTTGCAAAGGATTGAGGTGTTCCTCCTACTCCTAACCAAATTGGAACTGGATTTTGAATTGGCCTTGGATAAATAGGAAGATTTTTAATTGCCGGGCGGAACTTACCAGACCAATTAACAAACTCATTTTCTCTAATATCAAGAAGTAGATTTAACTTTTCAATAAATAAATCATCATAATCTTTAAAATCAAAACCAAATAAAGGAAATGCTTCAGAAAAAGAACCTCTACCTGCAACCATTTCGGCCCTACCATTGGAAATTAAATCTAATGTAGCTAGACTTTGAAATATCCTCACAGGATCAGAGGCACTAAGAACAGTAACTGCACTTGCTAGTTTAATATTTTTAGTTTTTGCAGCAGCAGCTGAAAGGATATTAAAAGGAGATGAGTCTAAAAATTCTTTTCTATGGTGCTCCCCTATTCCGAAAGTGTGTAATCCTGCTTGATCAGCAAATTGGATTCTATCTATAAGCTCATTTATAGCCCTAGAACCATCTTTTTCGCCTTCTCTAAGACCTGCAAAACTATCTATACCAATTTCCATTTTTGATCTAAAACATTAGAGTAATATAATACGGTTTAATTTATACATAGTTTAAAATTGAAAAATATAATTGTCCTATCTCGCTCAAGCTTCTTAGCTAAAATTCAAACACAACTAGCTAAGGAAAAAATTAGGAAGTTTTTTAAGGGTAAGGTAGTAAATAAATTTTCTAATTCTATTGGTGATGAAGATAAATCACATAAAGCATGGCAAAAGCATGGATTTGGAATATTTACTAATTCTTTATCGAAAGAATTGATAAATAAAAAAGTAGATATTGTTGTTCACTCTTTTAAAGATTTACCTGTTAAAAATACAAGAAAAACATCTTTTATATGCTTAGAAAGAGAAGATCCAAGAGATATAGTTCTCATTAAACGAACATCTTTAAAGAAAAAAAACTTGATAATAGCTACATCATCTCCAAGAAGAAAATATTATTTAAGATTATTAAAGAATTATATCCCTTATGAAAGTTTTAAATCAACCACAATAAGGGGTAATGTTCAAACTCGTTTAAAAAAAATTTTGGACTCAAAAAAACATGATGGTGTTTTTATGGCTAAAGCAGCCATAGATAGAATTTTTAAGTATGGTGAAAAAGTTGGTCCAAAAGAATTCAAAAAGTTCAAAATATCATTTAATAAATTTGAAAAAATAATTCTTCCCTTATCAGAATTTCCTAGTGCTGCTGCTCAAGGTTGCATAGCTCTCGAATATAGAAAGGATGATCTTCAAACTCAAAGAATACTAAAAAAAATTAATCATAACTCCTCACTAGAAGACTGTTCAATGGAAAGAAAATATTTAGCTAAATGGGGAGGTGGCTGTGCTCTAGATATTGGTGTCACGATAGAAAATTTCTTAGATAAAAAAGTGTTATTTGCAAAGGGCAAAGATACTCACACTAAAAAATATTTTAAAGAAAGAAAATATCTTAAAAAAATTAAGTTAAAAAAAGTAAATGATATATTCCCTTCTCAGCTCTCTAGATATCAAATGTTTAAAAGAGAATTAAAAGACTTTTCAAAAAAACTAGATAATAAAAATGTCTTATTAACTAGAGGTGATTTTAAAGAAACTGAATCATTAAAAAAAACATCCAGTCTCGCTACTTCTGGAATTTCCACTTGGAAAAAATTAAATAAAAAAGGAATTTTGATTAATTCTTCTCTAGATGGTTTTGGTGAAAATTATAGAAAAATTGAAAGTTATTATAAAACAAGAAAAACACCTACTTATAAACTTTCATATAAGGGTAATGTTTTTAAATCAAATTACACAAATATTTCTCATTATAAGTTAGTACCCTCAATTAATGAATATACCATTGATAATTTATTCTCAGCTAAAAGCTTTTATTGGATGAGTTTTTCTGCATTTAACTTAGCAATACAATTAAGGCCTGACATTTTAAACCAAAGAAATTCTTGTGGTCCTGGGCAAACCTATCAACAAATCTCTAAGTTTATTTCCAAAGAGAAATTAAACGTATATCTTAATTATGAAGATTTTAAAAAATACGAATTAAGATGAAAAATTATTTTACAAACAAAACTTCCAATACTCTTAAGAAAAAAATGTTGATACAACCTTTTTTTGTTGATCAAAGACTTAAAACAAAAAAATTAATTAAAGGAATGGGCAATAATTATAGTTGGAGTCAAAATACAATTTCTAAGGGCATTGAAGCTGATTTAAAAAAAGGTATTAAAAATTTTCTATTATTTATAGTTCCTAAAGATAAACAAAAACTTCCTGAAGACTTTAACTTTCATTATGAGACTATTAGAAATATAAAACAGCAATTTAAAAATGATATCACTCTACTTATTGATACCTGCTTATGCTCTATAACACCTGATGGGCATTGTGGCATTTCTTATAATAAAAAGATTGATTTAAAACAAACACATTATGCTTTAGGACTAGCAGCAAATACATATTTAGAGGCAGGAGCGGATATTATTGCACCAAGTGATATGATGAAAAATACTACTCGTTATTTAAGGAAAATTTTTCGAGAAAACGGTTTTAGTAAAGCTCAAATAATGAGTTATTCAACAAAATTTAAAAGTAATTTCTACGGCCCATTTAGAAATGCAGCTAATTCAACTCCAAAAGGATTTGATCGGTCTTCCTATCAGCTTCCTGTTGATAATCGAATTAGGGCTATAGAAAGTTCTGTAATAAATGCTGCTCAAGGAGCAAATTACTTAATGGTCAAACCGGGCATAACATCGCTAGATTTAATTGCTGATATCAAAAAAGAGACACTATTGCCAACAGGTGCTTATCAAGTAAGTGGTGAATTCGCAAGCTTACAATTATTGCATACTAACAAGTTAGGCAATTATAAAGATCTTTTACATGAGTCTTTACAAGTATTTTCAAGAGCCAAAGCTGACTTTATAATTACATATGGAGCTAGAGACATTGCAAAATATTTATAATAAAAAATTTCATCAGGCTCTTCACAGAATAGAACAAAATATTCCTCCGATTTGGATGATGCGCCAAGCTGGTCGATACCACAGACATTATCAAGATTTAAAAGAACATTACAGTTTTGAGGAACTATGTAAGCAACCAGAACTTGCTTGTGAAGTTACACTCGGCCCTATAAAAGAATTTGATTTCGATGCAGCAATATTATTTAGTGATATATTGTTCCCTCTTGATTTTTTAGGAATGTCTCTTTCTTTTAGCCCTGGTCCTATTTTTAAAACTAATCTGAGTAAAGACATGCTAGAAAATTATAATCTCGATGATTTTGAGAATTATATTCAATTTCAGAGTAAATCACTCCAATTAATTCGTCAAAATTTAAACAAAGATAAGTCTTTAATTGGTTTTGTAGGTGGTCCTCTCACCTTATATCACTTTGCATTACGCAATAATCCTATCGCAGATAATTTGATTTCATTTGCTATCCCTGTATTAGAAGATATTTTAAGTAAAAATATAGAAATACAATTTAAAAACGACATAGATCTTTTGATGATCTTTGATACTGAGGCTAATAATTTAAATGATGATGAATTTGTTAAATATTGTTTGCCATTTATTAATAAAATTTCAAAAAATTATCCTAATAGGATAGGATATTTCACTAAAAATATTTCATCGAATAAGTTTCAAGAATTAAAAAGGATTAAAGAACTTAAATTAACTGTTTTGGGAACAGAGCATAATATATTTGAAGAACTACCAAACACTAAATTAAGTTTACAGGGTAATTTCTCTAATGAACTACTCACTATAAGTGATAAAGATGATTTTAAATCTGCTTTAGATGAGTATTTAAACCTTTGTCTAGATTATTCTTCAGAGAAACGTACAGGATGGATAGCTAGTCTAGATCATGGTGTTCAAAAAATTACGCCTGAGACCAATATTCACCTTTTTATTGAGGAAATAAGAACTAAATTAGCTTAAAAAACGTACTTTTTTCAATGGCAAATTTTAAAGGTAATGAACTTTATATTCATGGATCCGGTTTAAAGACAGGAATACTTCTTACCAATTTAGGTACTCCTGATGAGCCTACTACTCCATCTCTAAAAACTTACCTTAAGCAGTTCCTAAGCGATGGAAGAGTTATAGAAACACCAAAAGTAATTTGGTGGTTAATTTTAAATGGAATAGTACTTAACACTCGACCTGCCAAATCAGCTAAAAATTATCAGTCAGTTTGGACCGAGGAAGGGTCTCCTCTTTTGCTTTATACACAAAAGCAAAAAAAACTTGTCAAAGAACGCTTAGAAAAAAAGTATCCAAATATTGTTTTTGATATTGGTATGCGATATGGCAATCCAAGTATTGCCAAAGGTTTGAATAATTTAAGAAATCAAAATTGTGATCGCATCATAGTTTTACCCCTATACCCTCAATATTGTGCTGCCACCACTGGCTCTACTTTTGATGCGGTTGCCATTGAACTACAACAATGGAGATGGGTTCCCTCATTAAGATTTATTGGAAGCTATTATGATCATCCTCTTTACATCCAAGCTTTAAAAAACAGTATTGAAGATTTTTGGAGTAAAAATGAAAAACCTAAAAAATTACTTTTTAGTTATCATGGCATTCCAAAAAAATATTTAGATAAAGGTGATCCCTACCATTGCTTTTGTAGAAAAACTACAAGACTTGTAGCAGAGTCTATGGGGTTACCTGAGGAGAGTTATATGACAACTTTTCAATCAAGGTTTGGTCCATCTGAGTGGTTAAAGCCTTATACTGATAAAACTATTGAAAGTTTAGCTAAAGAGGGAACTGATCATATACATGTTGTTAGCCCAGCTTTTTCTTCAGATTGTCTTGAAACAATTGAAGAGTTAAATGAAGAAAATAGAGAAATTTTTATGGAAAATGGTGGAAAGAAATTTGGATATATACCCTGTCTAAATGATCGAGAAGATCATATACTCCTTCTTACCACATTATTAGAAAATGAGTTACATGGTTGGGTATGACAGATCAAATAAAAAATCAACAAAAACAAGCCGAAAAATGGTTTCGTGAACTTCGTAACCAGATGGTTGGTGCGATTCAAAAAATTGATGGTTCAACTTTTATAGAAAAAGAATGGCAACGTCCAGGTGGGGGCGGAGGTTTAATGTCAATTCTTAAAGGTAAAGTTTTTGAAAAAGTTGGGGTTAATGTTTCTACTGTCCATGGGGAGTTTAGTGAAGAATTTAGGGGTAGCATGCCTGGAACTGAGGAAGATCCTAGTTTTTGGGCGAGTGGCATATCTGTTGTTGCTCATATGAAAAATCCAAAAATTGCGGCTTCTCATTTTAATACACGATATATTACTACAAGAGGTAAACAGTGGTTTGGTGGTGGTTGTGACTTAACTCCTGCGATCCCTGAACCAGAAGAAACAGATAGTTTTCATCAAGGCCTTAAAAGAACATGCGATCAACATAATAAAGACTATTATGATCAATTCAAAAAACAGTGTGATGAATACTTTTATTTAAAACACAGAAAAGAGCCTAGAGGCATTGGAGGAATATTTTTTGATTACATTAGTAATAATTTTGACAACGATTTGTTATTTATAAAAGATACAGGTCAATATTTTATAAACTTTATAATTGAAAATATTAAACGAAAAAAAGATCTCAAATTTAATGATAATGATTTGCAATCTCTTTCCCTTAAAAGATCTAGATATGTTGAGTTCAATCTATTATATGACCGAGGAACTTTATTTGGTCTTAAAACAGGTGGAAATATAGATGCTATTCTTATGTCTATGCCACCTGAAGCAAAGTGGTCTTAATCAATGTATGAAATATTAAAAATATTACATATCATTTCATTTGTATCTTGGTTTGCAGGCCTTTTTTATCTTCCTAGATTGTTTATTTATCACATAGAAAATAATACCAACAGAGAGATGAATGATGTCTTTCAAAAAATGGAGTATAGGTTACTTCGTGTGATAATGAATCCAGCAATGATCCTTACATGGATATTGGGTCTTGCTCTTATTCACTATGTTGAATTTGCTTGGTGGTTGATTTTAAAAATCATATTGGTCTTAATTTTAACAGGTTTTCACATGTATTTGGCTAAAATTAGAAAAAATTTGGAACAAAACTATAGGGACTACACCTCAAAATATCTAAGAATAATAAATGAAGTTCCTACAATTATTTTGATCCTAATTGTTATACTTGTGGTTGCGAAACCTTTTTAATTTATGGATCTCACACAGGGTAATATTAGAAAACAACTCATCAGTATGGCTGTTCCTGCTGGAATAGGCATGCTTTTCTATACTCTTTATAATGTTGTGGATACTTTTTATGCTGGGCTTATAAGCACAGAAGCCCTTGCAGGACTGGCTATCTCCTTTCCTGTATACTTTATATTACTAGCCTTTGCTGTGGGTTTTGGCCAAGGAACTACAGCATTAGTCTCAAATTTCTTAGGTGCAAAAAAAGAAGATGATGCTGTTTACATATATATTCAGTCTTTAACTATATCTTTAGTGCTATCAGTGCTTATTGGATATATCACCTATAAGATTTCAGAGCCCGTTTTTATTTTTTTTGGAGCTAATGATCTCTTTTTAGAAAATGGTCTTAGATATATGCAAACTTTGGCTTATGGGGCTCCTTTTTTTATTTTTGCTAATGTCATAAATTCTTTTTTATATGCCCAAGGTGATACAAAAAAAAATAGAAATGCTCTTATAATTGGTTTTATAATTAATTTAATCTTTAATCCTATATTATCTTTGGGCTTAGGCCCCTTCCCGGCCCTTGGTACCATGGGTATTGCAATAGCTACAATTCTTTGTCAAATTTTTAATGTTATTTACCTGGGTTATTTTGTATTAAAAAATCCTTTATCCAAAAAATTTCAATTTAGTTACTGTAAATTACAAATCAAGATGTCTGTTGATATTTTTAAACAAGCTTTTCCTGCTAGTATGAATATGTTATTAATCGGAGTAGGTTTTTTTATTATACAAAAGTATGTGACAGGTTATGGTGCTTCAGCTAGTGCTGGATATGGCATAGCTCTGAGAATAGAACAAATTATTCTTCTTCCAGCCATAGGGCTCAATACTGCAATGCTAAGTATGACTGGTCAAAACTATGGTGCTAAAAATTTTGATCGGATATATGAAGCTTTTAAGACTTCATTAAAATTAGCTTTATTTCTCATGGTTTTTGGTTCAGCAATACTTTTTCTAGCTGGGGAACAAATGGCATATTTATTTACTCGTGATACTGAAGTAATCAGAATAGCCGGAAGTTATTTATTTATGGCAGCCTTTCTCACTTTTGTGTATCAAGTAATTCATCAAAGTGGATCAGTTTTATCTGGTATGAAAAAACCTACTATTAATGCTTTCTATACTCTCTTAAGATTGGCAATTATTCCGCCATTTACATTTTATTATTTCTCTAAAACTCTTGGTCTAGGGTTGAATGGAATTTGGTGGGCTATTCTTTGTAGTAATATAATAGCTGCCTTTTTAATTTTCTTTCATATGAGATATTTAATTAAAAAAGAGGGTTTGGCTTTAAAACCATCCTCAACTACTTAATTTCAAACTTTTTTTCAAGTCGTCGAACAAAGTAAGAGGCAATTAGTACTAAGGCTAAATATTCTAATACTAGGAATGAGTAAATCTCTAGAGGACGATAGGTAGTCACAATTAATTCATTTGCTCTTCTAGTTAAGTCTCCCAATCCAATAACAGAAATTAGAGAGCTCATTTTAAGAATGTAAATACCTTGGTTTAATAAGGCTGGGGTAATTATTCTAATCGCTTGTGGTAAAACGATTTTGATAAATACCAAAGATTCATTTAGACCTAATGATTTAGCGGCTTCAATTTGACCTTTTTTGATAGCCTGAATCCCTGATCGATAAATTTCTGATATAAATGCAGACTCATGAAGAACTAGAGTGATTACCCCAGCAACAAATGGGTTAAAAGATAAATTACCTCCAAAAATCGAAGGTAGGCCATAATAAATCCATAGTAGTAATACTAAAACTGGTATAGCTCGAAAAATCTCAACATAGGCTATATTAAAATATTTAATTGATTTCTTAGAGCTCAGGTTTGGTAAAGTCACAATTAGCCCAAGGATTGCAGCGAGTATTAAACTTACTATTGAAACTGAGATAGTAGTTAAAAGACCTCCAATTAAAAATTCGACATTCGATGATCCTTGAGAATGAAAAGGATTGATTGCAAACCAAGCAAAATTATAATTACCGCTACATCCCGTTAAAAAAAAAGCTGAAAAGACAATTAAAAATTTATTCATAATATAAATTATCAAGATAACTTAACTTGAGTTTAAAACCAGTAATTATGAAAGGTCTTTTAAATCCTCTAAGTGTTTGCTAAGAGCTCTTGTAGACAACTGAATTTCGTATATGAAAGTTAGTATAGCTAAAGCAAAAACCAATACCCCCAATCCAAAAAAATTAAGGGCAATTTCGTACTCTTTTATATAGGAACAATAAATGCTCAATAAATTTAATAAAAAACTTACTCCAGATAAAGACTGACTAGCTCTAACTAAGGTTAGACGTTGTGTTAATATTTTAATTTGATCAAGGTAATGTTTTGCGTTTTTTTTTGAGAGATGATTAACAACAATTAAATCATGCATCTTTCTAATCAAAGCTGCCAATGATGTATATCTATTTCCAAATGAAATCATCATTAAAGGGATAGCTGGAAATAAAAGAGCAGGATAAAGTGTAGAAAAGCTATTCATTATTAAGGTCAAGAAGAGCAGTCAGTTACAAACTAGGATGCTATAGCCCTGAATATTATTTCTAGCAAGGAGGATAGAAAATTTTTTTCTGCTCTTCTTAATAAGAATTTATTAAATTTTGGATAATTTAAAATTGCTATGATTGCACAATTATTATGCATATTTTAGATATCTGCATTAATTAAATAGAATTACCTTAATGTTTATACGCTTTCAAATATTTCAAAATAAAATAAATAAATAACCAAACCTACTAAATAAAAAATGATAATTAGATTTGTAATATTCCAGACTTTTTTATTTAGAAAGTATTTTCTTAAAAAGAATGCGCCATATCCTATGCTATAAAAAAAAATCAATGAAGCAGTGCTCGCGCCTAATCCAAAAATAATTTTTTGACTCAAAGTATCTAATGATTTTGACAAGTTACCTAATATAAAAACTGTATCTGAGTAGACGTGAGGGTTTAGAAAAGTAAATGCTAATGTTTGAGATATTATAGTTGATTTTGAAATTACTATTCCACTTGATAATTGGAGAGGTGATTTGAAGGTCTTAATTTTACCCCATATAAAGAAAGTTAGAAAAATTATAAGTAGTAAATTTAATGCTAGTGTGAATATTTCATTTAAAAGAGATTTGATAGAATAAAAAAGAAATATTCCAAGAAAAATCAGTAAAAAATCACTTAAAGCACATATTGTGGTTACCAAAAAAATATGATTTTTTTTTATTCCCTGCTCTAAAACAAACAAGTTTTGAGCTCCTATGGCCAATATTAAACTCATACAAGTCGATAAACCAAAAAAAAATTCATTCATGACAATTTTGCACAGTTTATATTCTTTACTCCTAAAATCTATTTAGTAAATTCCAAATATGAGAGTATTTATTGGAGCAATTTTTTTTGCAACTATATTTGTATATGTTGTAACAGAAGGTTTTATGAAAATTACTCTACCTCTGTAAACCTTTTTTTTTTATTATCTCTCCACTCGTCACTAAATCGCAGTGTTCCCATATGCATTGGTATTTCCTGTTTTACTAATAAATTTTCTTCAGAGAAATTTGAGAAACTTGGATGAAGATGTTGAAATTCTAAAAGATGATTTAAAATACCATAATTAATTTCCTTGATGATTTCAGGATCAACATTTTGATTAGTAATAAACGTATATTCCTTTTCTGCAGAAAAATACAATACAGAACGAATAGCTAAATTAGATGGTCGATTATATAAATCATTTTTTTGAACAACTGCATATTGGAATTGATTTTGTTCTATTTTTGTAAAGATCTCATCGACACTTTCATCGAAACGAATATTACAATCTAAAGTATTAGAGCCTCCAAAACTATGAGATATTCTTAGTTCTCTATCTAAAAGCTTACATATACTTTTCGCTAAGACATACTCCATATCAAGAGAAGAACGAACCATAATAGTTATTGAAATGTCTTGTGTAAGTGCGTTCAAGTAATTGAATTTTAAAATCAATATCAATAAAAAAGAATAAAATGATTTAAAATACATAGATTACTTTTAGCATAAAACACTCTAAATTAAGTGCTTATTTTATCGATGATTAATATTTCTGTTATAGCCGTCATTGCCAGTATTGCTTACGCTTTAGAGAGCATTTTTGGTTTTGGAGGTACAATAATTTTTTTAGGGATAAGTGGCTTAATTTATGATTTTAATTCTTTGCTAAAACTAGCTTTGTTTGTAGCTATTTCTTCAGGTTTTGCTGTATTAATTCAATCTTACAAACACTTATCTTGGGGTCATTTGTCCAGAATTTTAATTTACACTATTCCAGGAGCTTTAATTGGAACATATTTAATTACTTACCTTGCTTCAGGATTACTAATAAAATTATTTGCAATTATTCTGGTTATTTATGGATGCTTTAATCTTTTTTTTCCAGACAAAGTAATACCAAACTATTTGAAAAAAAGCCTAGTGATACTGGGGGGTCTAATTCAAGGTATTTATACTATTGGCGGTCCTTTTGTATTGATGGGATATAAAGATAGTTTCTCCTCTAAACAAGAGCTTCGATCAACAATGGCAGGATATTTTTTTCTTATAAATCTTGGAAGGGTTGTTTTTTTAATAATATTAGGGGAAAGTTATGAGGATATTGTATTTACCTACTATCCAATTGCTATTTTAGTAATAATAAGTGTATGGCTTGGGTACCTTGTACATAAAAGAATACCTGAGATTTTATTCAAAAAATTAATTATATTTGCTATTACTTTGATTGGTATTTTAATTTTATTAACCAAATGATTGATTGGAGACCTTATGGGCCAATATATTCAGTTGCCCCAGGAATAAAAAAAATTGAAAATCTTCCAATAATTGAATTCGATGATCAAGAAAGTCGATACCTAAGTCTAAAACAAAAATCAAAAGATAATATTTATTTTGATGAGCTTTTTTCTTCAAGTCATGATGATGCTATCTGTAAGAAATTTTATAAAATACTTTCAAAAGAATACCCTACGAGAAACTTTAAATTTAATAGTTTTCATGAATTAGGATACTGTCTTCAAGAAGATTTAGCTGTTTTTCATCGTAGCAACAAGTTGATAGCACTTCATGTCTCTTTTCCATCAGGTTGGACCCCTAAAGAGAAAATTGGTCTTAGTTTTGGAGCTATTCATGCACCCGTACCTGGAATGGATGCTTTCTTAAAAAATGAAGACAAGTATGTGCAAATGATGGTTGACGCGACTAATCCAATTATTAGATATGTTTGGGGTGAACACTATGGATATTTCTTATGTGAAGCAGAACCTATAGACTCTGCTATTAAAGTAATGCATACAGAAAGACAAACTTTCATAGGTATCCCTGAATTTGATATAGGAATTTTTTTGATAAGAAAAAAAGTAATCCTTTATAATGATACCTCAGAAGATTTTAAGTCATGGTATAAAAACCAAGTTGAAACTATGACTGATGAGCAAAAAAAATATAAGTTATAAAAGAGCTAAGTCGATACTAACGATCGAAAGAAAAAAAGTGAGTTAAGTTGATCAGAGCTTTAATTTTCCTGATTTTCTTTAGATGGAGCATTTGGATCGGTTAAACGCTCTAACTCGGCTAGCTCTTCAGCTTCACGTTTTGCTTCTCGTTTTGCCTTCTTAGCTGCAAGTTTTTCTAATCTTTTACGTTCTTTTTCCATGGCTCTCTCACCTGCTTTAGATTTATAGTCAAAATGTAGTCCCATAAATTTAATATAGCATAATTTATTTAAGACAAAAGTTTCATATTATGGCTTATCAATTGGGTTATCAGAGTTTAAATAATAACTAGTTTTTATTTTAAAATTCTATTGATCAAACTAATCCAATTTTGATGACAAATTTTGTTCATTAAATTTTCATTGAACCCTTGTTTGATAAGTAAATCAATCAGTTTTGACATTCCTAAAACACTATTAAGTTTTTTAGGCATCATTGCGCCATCAAAATCAGAACCAAATCCTACGCAGTCCTCTCCCATAAAATCAATAAAATATTTAAAATGATCAACTATTAATTGAAGCTCAGTATCAGCAATCATTTTTCCATCTTTTCTCAAAAAAGCTGGAGCGAAATTTACACCTACCATTCCTTTAGTATCTTTAATGGCATCAAGCTGGTGATTGGTCAAATTGCGAGTATGTGGACAAAGAATATGAGAATTACTATGTGTAGCCACTAAAGGGTGTTTTGAGTGCTTGGCGATATCCCAAAAACCTTTTTCATTTAAATGAGAATTATCAACGATCAAATTTAAGTTATTGCAATGATTTATGAGCTCAATCCCAAGATCTGTTAGACCTCCTCCTGTGTCTGGAGATTGTGGGAAGGCAAAAGGAACCCCTTCTCCAAAAATCGTTGGTCTTGACCAAACAGGTCCTATAGATCTTAAACCTGATTTGTATAATGATTCCAAATTATAAAAATTTTCATCTATGCATTCCGCTCCCTCAATATGCATAATTATAGATAATGTATTTTCTTGAAAACTTTGATTTAGCTCCTTACTAGAATGGCAAATTTTTACTTCACCTTTGGAGTGTTGTTCTATTTGAGATAACAACAAAATTTTTTTCTTCACTATCGGTAAGGCCACGTTGCTACCAATTAAATCAGGTAAAGGTAAAGAGTATTTATCTTTTAGCATATCATCGTAACGAATTGGCTTATCACTATCGGTCACTTCAGCTTCAGGAGAAGGTACATAAAGTGCAAAAAAACCACCTGAAAAACTTGATTGTTTCATTCTAGGTAAGTCTAAGTGGCCCTCATTATCCCCATTGATAAAATCTAAATGAGGGTCTTTTGAATTCTTAAGATACAGTCTAAATACTACGTCGTTGTGACCATCAAAAATCTTAAAATTTGACATAAGGTAATAATATCAAAATTTTATGGTTGTTGACTATAAGAGAAATATTTAATGTTCGGCGATGGATCTGACTAACCTTTTTCACTTGCAATTGCTATAGGATTGCTTCTAGTAGTCTCATAATAAGACAAGAGCTGTCTTATTTTAGCAAAAGTAAATTTTTTTTTATGGCATATATATATTCTTGAAAGGAAAATAAATATATGAATAAAATCTACGCTTTTACGGGAAACTCTTTAAACTTTTGGTTAAGTTTTTTTAACTTCGCCAAAGAAGATGGCATTGAAAATTTTTGTAAAGTTGAATATGGCAATGACTGGCAATGGGCATACTCTCATTATCAAAAAAATAAGTCATTCCCATCACCTCTAAAGCAGGCTGCTTAATGAGCAACTTATTTAAAAGCCTCAAAGAGGTTATAAAAAATAATAAAAAGAATTCTTCTTTGCTAACAAAAAAAGAAGAATTATATCTGTCTAGATCAGTGGACTTAATTGATCTTGAAAGAAGACAAAAAGAAATAGATAGCCGTTTCACAAGAAAATTATAAAGTGCCCTTTTTTAAGGGCCTTTAGCCTATTTTATTAACCAAATTTCTACAGCTACAAAAATAAATAATCCCGCGAAAATTAGATTTATAATATTTTTTGGACGATTGAAATAATTTGAAAATTGCTTCATTCCAAAAAAATGACCTATGATTGAATAATTCATAGCTGATATAAAAAAAGAACCTGCTGCAAAAATAAATGCAATATTAAAATTTAAATTATCACTAAATTTAATTGTGGCTAGTGCAGACCAAAATGCGAATGCCTTAGGGTTTGTATAAGCAACAATAATTGCTTTTCTCATACTATAAAAAAAGTTTTTTTCATTAGTTGATTTGATTAATTCATTAGTGTTTGAAAAATACTGTTTGCCAATTTGAAAAGCTAGATAAATCATATAAGTACTAGCCAAAACCTTTAATGCGTAAAAACCCCATCCCATAAGATTTGATATTAAAAAAGAAATTCCAGTGGTAGCCAATAAACACCAAGTAAAAGAGCCAACCGCAGTACCCACCGCAGCACCCCATATCTGATGTTTGTTCCCACCCATACCAACAGATGCCACAAAAAAGGTATTAGGACCTGGAAGAAAAACTGCGAAATAAAAAACAATCCAGCCTGATAGCAGGGCTAAAAAAACTTCATGCATGTAAAATAATATTAATGATTCAGTATTTGACTTAAGAAAAGTTTAGTTCTATCACTTTGAGGGTTATTAAAGAAATTATCTGGCTTAGCTTGTTCAACTATTCTTCCTTCATCCATGAAAATCATTTGATCAGCAACAGTTTTAGCAAACCCCATTTCATGCGTAACAACTAACATAGTCATTCCCTCCTCTGCTAATTGAATCATTACGTCTAAAACTTCTTTGATCATTTCAGGATCCAAAGCAGAGGTTGGTTCATCAAAAAGCATAATATCTGGATTCATAGCCAAAGATCTAGCAATTGCTACTCTTTGTTGTTGACCGCCAGATAGTTGTCCAGGAAATTTTTGGGCTTGTTCAGGGATTTTAACTTTTTCCAAATAAGACATGGCTACTTCTTCAGCTTCTTTTTTTGGCATTTTTTTAACCCAGATAGGAGCTAAAGAAATATTGTCTAATACAGATAAATGTGGGAAAAGATTGAATTGTTGGAAAACCATTCCAACGTTTTTTCTTATTAAATCAATATTTTTTAAATCATTAGTTAGCTCAGTTCCATGAACAACTATTTTCCCTTGTTGGTGTGCTTCTAAGCGATTTATGCATCTAATCATTGTGGACTTACCAGAACCACTAGGGCCACAAATTACAATCTTTTGACCTTTATCAACAATTAAATCAATATCTTTAAGAACATGGAAATCATCATACCATTTATTTACTTTTTCTAATTGAATGACTTGATCTGTATTCATTAACTATTATCCGTCTTTAATTTCTTTTCTAAATATAGACTATAGCGTGACATACCAAAGCAAAATATAAAGAAAACAAGTGAAATGAAAACATAAACCTCATAATAAAGTTTTGTCCATGTCATGTCGGCTAGAGCAGCTCTTCCTATGCCTAATAAATCAAATAATCCTATAATTAAAACAAGAGATGTATCTTTAAATAATCCAATACATGTATTTACGATAGGAGGTATAGCTATCTTTAAAGCTTGGGGTAGAACTATTTTACGAGTAGTCTGCCAGTAACTTAATCCTAGTGATTGCGCAGCTTCAACCTGACCTCTTGGAATAGCTTGTAAACCTCCTCTAATTGCCTCAGCCATATAAGCTGATTGAAATAAAGTAACGGCTACTAAAGCTCTTAAAAGATTATCTGGATTTACTCCGTCAGGTAAAAATAAAGGTAACATAACATTTGCAGTAAATAATAATGTAATAAGAGGAACTCCTCTTATGAATTCAATAAAAACCACACATAATGATTTGATGATAGGCATTTTAGATCTTCTACCTAAAGCTAAAAGAATGCTTAAGGGGAATGCTAGACCAATGCCTGTAACTCCCAAGAAAAGAGTTACTAAAAGGCCACCCCATTTATTTGTACCGACAACGCTTAATCCAGGTCCTCCATAAAGCATGAAGTAAGCCAAGAAAGGGAAAATAAAAGTAAAGTAAATAAAGTATCTACGAAAAGGAATTTTATCAAAAAGGATTCCAATAATTGCTAAAGGTAAAAGAGCATAAATTAAATTCACTCTCCAAGCTTCTTCAATAGGATAAAGCCCATACATAAATTGATTCCATCGTGCAAATATGATTGCCCAACAGGCTCCATATTCTCCTGGCATAATATTTTTAGAACAAAATCCACGATCAGTAATTAGTTCTCCTTGAAAATTATATCTAAAATCAGCATCAAATATTGCCCAGTTCAAAAAAAAACTTCCAACCTGATAAACGAATATCAGTGCAATAATAGTTAAAATTGTATTTATCCAAGAGGAAAATAAATTTCTAACTAACCAGTTGTAGTACTTATTATGAGAAATATTTTGGATTGCAGAAGAGCTCATGCATTACCTTTAAATTGAACAGACTTATTATACATGTTCATAAAAAAAGAAATGGTTAAACTAATCGTCAAATAAGTCAGCATTACCATTAACATAATTTCTATGGCTCTTCCCGTTTGATTTAAAGATATACCTCCAAATCCATGAACTAAGTCAGCATAACCAATAGCTATTCCAAGAGAAGAGTTTTTAGTTAAATTTAAATATTGAGAGGTAAGAGGTGGGATGATCACTCTTAGTGCTTGGGGGATTATGATCAACCTCATTATAAAATTACTTTTTAAGCCTAGTGCCTGCGAAGCTTCTCTTTGTCCCTTTGATACTGAAATAATGCCAGATCTTACTGTCTCAGAAATAAAGGCAGCTGTATAAATTGATAAACCAAAAAGCATTCCTAAAAACTCAGGTCGAATAACCATTCCTCCTTTGAAGTTAAAACCTTTTAAAACTGGACTATCAAATTCAAGAGGCATACCCATGATATAGTAAAAAATTATTGGCGTAAAAATAATGATAGCACTATTTAATAAAAAAATTGGATACTGTTTTCCAGTTTCTTCTTGTTTCTTTTTTAAAAATCTTTTCAAGAAATATGTAATTACAATTGCGACTACCAAGCTCCATGCAACAATAGAAAAACCGTCTTTG